>OGRQ01000059.1_pt1 | contig 121663 bp, 103 predicted proteins | sample 1553521 | NCBI WGS metagenome assembly OGRQ01 (sample SAMEA2580088, study PRJEB22360) | human gut metagenome | biome: human gut; feature: human-associated habitat; material: faeces | place: Denmark | collected 2008/2010
GATAAACGCTGAAGGCATCTAAGCGTGAAGCCCCCCTCAAGATGAGATATCCCATTCTTTAAGAAGTAAACCCCCTTGAAGACGACGAGGTAGATAGGGCAGAGGTGGAAGTGTGGTAACACATGGAGCTGACTGTTACTAATCGGGTGAGGGCTTGACCAACCAGCCGAGGAAGCGGGCAAGGCAGGTAAGGGTCATACGGGAGCAAGCTTGCTTGTGGACGTATGAGCATTAGCTGACTTGAACATTTGCGAAGCAAATGACATCGAACGACGGAGTCGTGAGATGACCCCCGCTGGAGTAGCCTAAAAAAACAGGCGATGCAGCGCAAGCTGCGAGCCCGTGAAAAAAAGGCAAATCGGCACGCAGGTTAAAATTGATTCAAAAAAACGATTAACCATCAACAAACACATGTATGTAGTTTTGAATATACAATCATTAGAAAGTGGCTTAAACAGCCACTTTTTTTGTGCTATAATAAGAAATATTTTATATTAATTCATCCATTATCATCCGAAAACACTTTTTCTCTACACAGCAAAACGAAAGGATCTATTTTATTTATGAAAACATTATACGTATCAGATCTTGACGGAACTCTTTTACGAAAAAATGAAACCTTATCCACGTATACAATAAAAACAATCAATACCTTAACTGCCTCAGGCATGTTATTTTCCTATGCAACAGCCCGTTCATTAAATACAGCAAAAAAAGTAACAGAAGGTCTTAACACACATTTTCCTCTTATTATATACAACGGTGCATTCGTAAAAGATAATATCACAGAGGAAATCCTCATTGCCAATTATTTTGAGGAGGACGTATATGAGGTATTAAAAGATCTTTTTGCACACGAAATATATCCGATCATATATTCATATCAGAATAATATCGAAAAATTTTCTTATATACCGGAAAAAGCAACAAGCGGAATGCAGGCCTTTTTAAACAGCCGAAGAGGTGACAAACGCACTAATATTGTAACCGCAGAATCGGAACTGATGGATGGGAATCTTTTTTATATCACATGTATTGATAAGCCGGAGAAACTGGAACCATTTTATCATAAATATAAAAATAAATATCACGTTGTTTATCAGAAAGACATCTATACAGGAGAACAATGGCTGGAGATCATGCCACAAAAAGCATCCAAAGCGCAAGCTGCTTTGCAGTTAAAATAAAAACTGGAATGTGACAGATTAGTTGTTTTTGGCGATGGGAAAAACGATATTGATATGTTTGAAATTGCGGATGAAGCCTATGCAGTGGAAAATGCAGTAAGTGAACTGAAAGTTGTGGCAACCGGAATCATCGAATCTAATGAAAATGACGGGGTGGCGAAATATCTCCACAAAATACCTATTTCCAAACCCACTATTTTATGATATCATATAGCTTAACCTGCGGAAAATGGAGGTTATGCAACATGAATTATATTGAAGAAAAAATCATTCAGACAATAGATGAACACAGAGACGAGATCATAGCCTTTGCGAAGGATATCCAGAGTCATCCGGAGCCGGGGTTTTATGAGGAGAGAACAGCCGCACACGTAGCGGCTTTTTTGCGTGGTCTGGGACTTCGTGTACATGGAGGACTTGCACGCACAGGGGTCCGCGCAGAGTGGATGGAACAGGACGGACCGAATGTTACTATTATTGGAGAACTTGATGCCATCGGATGTAAGTCGCATCCGATGGCTGATCCCGTTAACGGGACAGCACATGCATGCGGACACCACGCACAGATTGCAGCCATGATCGGCGCAGCATTGGCACTGACCAATGAGGAGGTTCAAGCCTCTCTGTCTGGGTCCGTATCTTTTTTTGCCGTTCCGGCGGAAGAATACATTGATGCAGATAAACGTGCACGGCTCCGGAAAGAGGGAATCGGTTTTCCGGCATCCGGAAAAAGCGAGCTGATCCGGCTTGGAGAATTTGATCATTCGGATATTATTATGACCACACATGTACACATGATGCCGGTAGAAGAAGACTTTTATCTGGGGAATGCAGCCTGCAATGGATTTTCCGCAGAGCGTGTCACAGTAAGAGGAAAAGCGGCGCACGCAGCCATTGATCCCTGGGATGGAGTAAATGCTTTGAGCATTACTTCCAGTGCGATTCAGATGATGGGACTGATGCGGGAAACTTTCCGGGAGGAAGACCATGTGCGCCTTCATAACGTGATCCGAAAAGCCGGAGATGTGATCAATGCGGTTCCGGACGAAGCGGTGATCGAGACAAAAGTCCGTGCGGCATCCCTTGATGCGATACGCGCAACTCAGGAAAAAATGGACCGCGCTTATGACGGAGCTGCCTATGCATTTGGTGGAAAGATTGAAAGAGAACCGCTTCAGGGATATATGCCGATCCTGCACAGAGGTGCAGACAAAGTGCTGGAGGAATCCGTAAAGCTTCTGGATGCGACATACCGGTGCTCAAAGCCGGCAGATTTTAACAATGCCTGTACCGATGTGGGAGATCTGACCCATCTGTTTCCTGTGCTGAATTTCACATTTGGAGGATTTGAGGGAAAACTTCACGGGGCAGATTTTCGGATCATAGATGAAGAACTGGCTTATATCAAACCAGCCAAACTTCTGGCACTGACTACGTATCACCTTCTCTGCGATCAGGCAAAAGAAGCAAAAAAAATCTGTCGGGAATTTAAACCGGTATTTAATAAAGAAACTTATTGTCAGTATATAAGGGATAATTTCCATGAGAATGAGTAGTTAACCGAATCGAGGAAGTTCCTGAGTGGGTGCAATAAGTAATCTTGCATCAAAGAAGTCCCCTGAGTGGGTGCAATAAGCAATCTTGCATCAAGAAATTTCCCTGCGGGGGATGGATATCCGCATGCCTCATAACTCAGATATTTGTAAACGCACAGAGCGATAAGTGTTGAGACAAGTGAGGTTCATATTTGAAAAAGAGATAGAAATATCTGTGTAATAGTAAATAGAAGGAGAGTTAAATGTCCGAAATTTCATTAGAACTCAAAAATATAAAAAAGAGCTTCCAGGAAGGGGAGGACGTCCTGGAAAGCATCTGTCTTACAGCAAAAAAAGGAGAATTTGTTACCTTGCTGGGGTCTTCCGGCTGTGGAAAAACCACCACACTGCGGATCATCGCAGGCTTGGAACAGCCAGATTCCGGACAGGTTTTTCTGAATGGAAAAGATGTGACATCCCTGGAACCGAACCAGCGTAATGTGAACACGGTTTTCCAGAACTATGCACTTTTTCCCCATATGAATGTTGCAGATAATATTGGTTACGGACTGAAACTGAAAAAAACATCGAAAGCGGAAATCAGCAGAAGGGTAAAAGAAATGCTGGAACTGGTTCAGCTTTCCGGATTTGAGAAGCGAAAGCCTTCAGAACTTTCCGGCGGTCAGCGTCAGCGTGTAGCCATTGCCAGAGCACTTGTGAACAATCCGGAAGTCCTTCTTCTGGATGAACCTCTTGGGGCATTGGATCTGCAGCTGAGGCGTGCCATGCAGCATGAGCTGAAACGCCTGCAGAAGAAACTGGGGATCACGTTTATCTATATCACTCACGACCAGGAAGAAGCTATCAATATGTCCGACACGATCGCAGTGATGAACCACGGCCGCTTTGAGCAGATCGGAACGCCGGATGAGATCTACAATCATCCGAAGACCAGCTATGTGGCAATGTTTGTGGGAAATGCAAATATCCTTACCGGTGTTGTGGAAAGCGTTGATCCAGAGAGAACAGATGGTGCTTCTGATCAGATCACAGTAAGAACGGATGCCGGAAAAGTCAAAGTATCGATGAACAACGTTAATATTACTGCCGAACCGGATAAAGGATATCTGCCCCAAAAAGGAGAAAAGGTCACCATCGCAGTAAGAAGTGAAAATATCCGATTTGAGGAAAATAAAGAAAATGCACAAGAAAGCACGCAGAATTACACACTAGAAAACACACAAAAGAGTGCACACGAATCTGCAGAAAAGAACACAGACAATAGCTGCTATGGCTTAATCGCCGAAGTTGTGGAAAAAACTTTCGCCGGCGGCCAGCTCCGTGTTGTTTTGAAAACCTCGGAAGGCCAGGAAATCGTGGCAAGTCGTTATGGCATTGATACAAACGTCAGCGTAGGAGAAAAGGTGCGCTGCTGTTTTCTTCCCACAGATGCCGTACTGGTGGACCAGGGAGGCACCAATGCGTAAGCGTGGTGCAGGCTCCGTATGGATGATCCTGCCGCTGTATCTTTTCACACTGATCTTCGTTGCGCTGCCCCTTCTGTATGTGATCGCACTGAGCTTTTTCACGGCAGACGGCGGCTATGGTGTGAACTGGAAATTTACACTGGATAACTATAAACAGATCCTGGAACCGGTATATCTACAGACTTTTACGGGATCTTTTCGCCTTGCCATCACCAGTACCCTGATCATCTGCCTGGTAGGTTACCCATTTGGGTATTTTATGGCAAAGCTTTCCGAGGGGAAAAAGAAGCTTGCCATGTTGTTCCTGATGCTGCCTTTCTGGGTGAATTCTCTGATCCGTCTGTACGGCTGGATCATCATTCTCCAGAAAAAGGGTCTTTTGAACTATCTGCTGATGAAACTTGGCATCATTCAGGAGCCTTTAAAAATCCTGTACAGCTATCCTGCCATTGTGATCGGTATGATCTATGTGTTGCTGCCGTTTATGGCTTTGTCCGTGTATTCCAGTGCGGAAAAACTGAACTGGTCACTGGTGGAGGCAGCCAGAGATCTGGGAGCCAGCAGATGGAAAGCTTTCTGGAGTGTTACCTTTAAGCTGACTTTGCCGGGACTTCTTTCCGGAGTGATCCTTACCTTTATTCCATCTATGGGCTTGTTTTTTATTGCGGATATCCTGGGCGGAAACAAGATCGTACTGGTTGGAAGCCTGATCCAGGAGCAGATGACAAGAGGAAATAACTGGCCTTTTGCCGCGGCACTGGCGGTAGTACTGATGATACTGACCACGCTGATGATCGTACTGTACAGGAAGATCACCAATGTGAAGGAACTGGAGGGAATCGGATGAAAAAGAACTCAAAACTTTCAGGACTGTACCTGGGAATCCTGTTTTTCCTTATGTATCTGCCCATTGGCGTGGTAGTGGTATTTTCGTTTAATGAAGCAAGACTTCCGGTGCGTTTTACCGGATTTTCCCTGAAATGGTATCAGGAACTGTTTCATGACAGAGATCTGATCCAGGCATTGAAAAACAGCCTGATTCTGGCTATATCCAGTTGCGGGGTATCTGCAGTGATCGGAACGCTGGGGGCTGTAGGACTTTCCAGGATCCACTGGAAAACAAAAGGGGTGATGGAGTACATTTCCATTCTGCCTCTGATGATCCCGGAGATCATTCTGGGAATGGTACTGATGGCATTTTTCTATATGCTGAACCTGCCATTTGGAATGCTGACACTTCTGATCGGACACACGGTTTTCTGCGTGCCCTATATTTTAATGGAAGTAAAAGCACGGCTTGTGGGAATGGACCCGTCCCTGGAAGAGGCAGCCAGAGATCTTGGCGCCGGTTCTTTCCGGGCATTCTGGGACATTACCCTGCCTCTGATCATGCCGGCTGTCATATCCGGCTCTCTGCTGGCTTTTGCCATGTCCATGGATGATGTGGTGATCAGCATTTTTGTGACCGGTCCGCGTGTATCCACGCTGCCGATAAAAGTTTACACACAGATGAAAACAGGCGTTACGCCGGAGATCAATGCACTTTGTACTATGATGCTGGGAGTGATCCTCCTTGTGCTGGCCGTGTATCTGATCATGGGAAAACGCGGGAAGGGGAATAAGAGAGATGAGCAATAAACTGATCGAGTTAAAAAATCTCACAAAAAATTTTGATGACCAGCAGGTGCTCCGGGGAATCAACCTGGATATCCACGAAAACGAATTCCTTACGCTTCTGGGACCCAGCGGCTGTGGAAAAACAACAACCTTGAGGATCATCGCAGGATTTGAGGAACCAAGCGGTGGAGAGGTGCTGTTTAACGGCATTGAGATCTCCAAGCTTCCTCCATATAAAAGGGAGATCAATACGGTGTTCCAGAAATATGCGCTGTTTCCACATCTTAATGTTATGGACAATATCGGTTTCGGCCTGAATCTGAAAAAAGTAGATAAAACTGTCATTGAGCAGAAAGTCAAAAGAATGCTGAAGATGGTAGGTCTGGAAGGTTTCGAAAAAAGAGACGTCACCCTTCTTTCCGGCGGTCAGCAGCAGCGAGTTGCCATTGCCAGAGCTCTTGTCAATGAGCCGAAGGTCCTTCTTCTGGATGAGCCTCTTGGAGCTCTGGATGCCAAGATCCGTAAACAGATGCAGATCGAGCTGAAAAAGATCCAGAGAGAAGTAGGGATCACGTTCATCTATGTTACCCATGACCAGGAAGAGGCTCTCTCCATGTCCGATACCGTAGTTGTCATGAACAACGGTGAGATCCAGCAGATCGGAAGCCCGACAGACATCTACAATGAGCCGGAGAACCGTTTTGTGGCAGGTTTTATCGGAGAGTCCAATATTATAGAAGGAACGATGATTAAAGATTTCCTGGTGGAATTCGATGGTTTCCAGTTTGAATGTGTGGATAAGGGATTTGAGGACAACGAAGCCATTGAGGTGGTTCTCCGTCCGGAGGATCTGGATATTGTGGAACCGGATCAGGCCAAGATCAGAGGAACTGTACGGAACATTACGTTCAAAGGTGTTCATTATGAGATCCTGATCGAGACGGAGCTTCGCACATACATGGTGCACACTACCGATTATGCGGAAGTGGGACGAGAAGTAGGACTGAAGTTTGGTCCTGAGGATATCCATGTTATGTGCAGAATGGGAGGATACTAATGAAACAGTTCAAACATCTGATCAAGCCGTACATCATCTGGGCTTCGATCCTGATCGTGGTACCACTGATCCTGATCGTACTTTATGCATTTACCTCAGATGGAAATGAAGTTCTGACTTTACATTTTACATGGGCGAATTTTGCAAAATTCCTGGAAACTACTTATTTAAGTGTTATTTTGAAATCTTTTCGCCTGGGTATCCTGACCACATTGATCTGTCTTGTGTGCGGATATCCGCTGGCATATATTATTTCCAAATACTCCGAGAAGGTGCAGAGTTTTCTCATCCTTATGGTTACGATCCCCATGTGGATCAACATGCTCCTTCGTACTTATGCATGGATGAATATTCTTTCAGACAATGGTCTGGTGAACAACCTTCTGAAAATGCTGGGAATTTCACCGATCACCATGATGTATACAGATTTTTCGGTTATTGTGGGCCTTGTCTGTAACTTCATGCCGTTTATGATCATTCCGATCCATACTTCTTTAAGTAAAATGGATAAATCACTGATCGAGGCGGCCAATGACCTTGGGGCCAATCCATTCCAGACCTTCTGGAAAGTCACCTGGAAGCTTTCCATGCCAGGTGTGGTCAATGGTGTTATGATGGTATTCCTTCTGTCCATCTCAACTTTCGTTATTCCGAAGCTTCTTGGCGGCGGTCAGTACATGCTGATCGGTAACCTGATCGAGTCACAGTTTATTTCCGTAGGTGACTGGAACTTTGGAAGTGCCATCTCTCTGATCCTGGCAGTGATCATCCTGATCTTTATGAGCCTGATGAAGAAGATGGACACCCAGGACGATTAAAGGAGGCAGGAGATGAAAAGAAAAAATACCATATTTTCAAAATTATATGTAGTGCTGTGTCTGGCATTTTTTTACCTGCCGATCCTTGTGACTATGATTTTTTCCTTTAACTCGTCCAAGTCCCTGACCAGATTTACAGGATTTTCCCTGCGCTGGTACGGGGAGCTGATCAACAACATGGAGATCAGCAAGGCAGTTTATGTTTCTGTCACAGTGGCAATCCTGGCAACAATTATTTCCACAGTGCTGGGAACTATTACAGCCATCGGCCTTTCCAAATCCAGAAAAGTACTGAAGGAACTGGTACTTACCATCAATAACTTTCCGATCCTGAACCCGGAGATCGTAACAGCTATCGGTCTGATGCTTCTGTTTTCTTCTCTGGGAATGACGAAAGGTTATCTGACCATGCTGCTGGCACATATCGCGTTCTGTACGCCTTATGTAATTACCAGTGTATATCCGAAGGTGCGAAACCTGGACCCTAACCTGGCCAATGCGGCGATGGATCTTGGTGCAACGCCATATCAGGCCCTTACAAAAGTTATCGTGCCTATGATCAAAGAGGGAATTTTTGCGGGAGCGCTTCTGGCATTTACCATGTCCTTTGACGATTTCGTAATTTCCTATTTTGTTTCCGGAAATGGAGTAAAAAATATCTCCATCGTTGTATATAATATGACGAAGCGTATCAATCCGACCATCAACGCACTGTCAACGCTCGTGATCGTGGTGATCGTACTGGTATTGCTGTTTGCAAATCTGATACTGCCGAAGCTTCAGGATTCTACAGTAAAGAAGATGAATCCGAGAACAAGAAAGATCGTGGCAGCAGTTACGGCTGTGATCCTGGTGGTCGTTTTTGGAAAATGGACGCTTGTAAGCCAGGGAAGCCATGTACTTCGTGTATATAATGCCGGTGAATATATGGATCTGAACCTGATCGACAAATTTGAAAAACAGTACAACTGTACCATTGTCTATGAGACGTTTGAGTCCAACGAGATGATGTATACAAAACTTGCCAGCGGTGAGACCTACGATGTTCTGGTACCGTCCGATTATATGATCGAGAGGCTGATCAAGGAAGAATACCTTCAGTCTATTGACTGGAAAAAGATTCCAAATAAGAAGAATCTTCTCCCTGAAGTACAGAACAAGGACTATGATCCGGGAAACCGCTATTCCTGTCCGTATTTCTGGGGAACCGTGGGAATCCTTTACAATAAGAATGTAGTATCACAGGAAGATCTGGATAGAGAGGGCTGGAATGTTCTTACCGATGAGAAATATAAAGGAAATCTTTACATGTACGATTCCGAACGAGATTCCTTTATGATCGCCCTGAAAGCACTTGGATACTCCATGAATACCACAGATCTGGGTGAGATTCAGGAAGCTTATGAATGGCTGATCAACCAGCGTGATACCATGGATCCGATCTATGCAGGAGATGATGTGATCGATAATATGATCTCCGGAAACAAAGCAATGGCAGTGGTTTATTCCGGTGACGCTTCTTATATCATCAGTGAGAATCCGGATCTTGATTATTACACTCCAAAGCAGGGAACCAATACCTGGTATGATGCGATGGTCATCACCAAGGACTGTAATGAGGTAGATCTGGCCCATAAGTTTATCAATTTTATGCTGGATGACGAAAATGCTCTTTCCAATACCGAAGAAGTAGGATATACTTCTACTGTAAAAAGTGCGTTCGAGGAGATGAAAAACGGAACTTATGAGGGAATTGATTCCTATATTCCGCAGATCGATAATCCAAAGAATGAAATCTTCGGATACCAGAAGCCAAAGATCAAGCAGAAATTCGCAGAGCTTTGGACCAAGGTAAAAGCAAAATAACAAGACGTCAGAGAGAGACATGAAGGAGGTTCTATGAAAGCAAAAAAAGCGGCAGCGATCATGTTATGTGCGGCACTTGGAGCATCTATGGTAACAGGTGTCAGCGTCAGTGCAAAGGATAAAGATGAACTGGTACTTTACACATGGGACGGAATGGTTCCGCAGGAAGTGCTGGATGATTTTGAAAAAGAAACAGGAACCAAGGTTGTTTACTCTAACTTTGATACCGATGAGACCATGCTTGAGAAACTTTCCCAGGCAAAAGGCGGCGATTACGATGTGGTAATTGCAGATGATTACATTATCGACAGTGCGGTAAAAGAAGGACTTGTCCAGAAGATCGACAAGGATACTGTTACCAATTTCGGAAACATCAATCCGCTTTTCCAGGGACAGTTTTATGATCCGGATGACGAGTACACCGTACCATACGGTGCAGGAATTCCGCTGATTGTTTATGATCCGGATCAGGTAGATATCGACATCAAAGGATACAAAGATCTCTGGGATGAATCCCTGAAAGACAGCGTGGCGATTATCGGAAATTACCGTGTAATTGCCGGAATCACACAGCTTTCCATGGGTGAGAGCATGAATGAAGAGGATGTGGATGTGATTGCCAAGACCGGTGAGAAACTGAAGGAGCTTGCACCGAATATCCGTATGATCCAGGATGATAATACACAGAATGCACTTCTCAATGGAGAGGCAAGTGTGGCATTCCTCTACACATCCCAGGTAACACAGGCGCTGAAGGATAACCCGGACCTGAAGGTGGTTTATCCGGAGGAAGGTCTTGGATTTGGTATTCTTGGAACCTTTATCCCAAGTGAGGCACCGAATGCGGAGGCTGCCAATGAATTTATCAACTATATCCTGCAGCCGGAAGTAACTGCAAAATGCATCAATTCTGTAGGTTACTACAACACAAACAAGGCAGCAGATGATCTGGTAGATGAGAACCTGGTTGTGCCGGATGATGTGACCAAGGGTGAGATCGTGCAGAACGTAAGCCAGGAAGCAGAGCAGGAATACAATAAGATCTGGACAGAATTTAAAGCTGCCTGCGATTAAGGCGGACAGACCAGTAAGGGGGTTTTTCAGGTGGAAATATACAAAGGCACATCCGCTTTTTCCGGAATAGCCATTGGAAAAATACTGTATTACCACAGGGGCGAATACCAGATCCGTCAGTCTATGGTAGACAATGTAAAAAAAGAGCTGGATCGTCTGGACCATGCAAGGACAGCAGTAAAGACCCAGATCCAGCATATGTATAAAAACGGAGCACCCCTCCCAAAAGAGCAGGAGCTGACATTGAAACGTCAGCTGAAGCTCTTAAGCGGAGGCAGTTTCCAGCGGGCTGTAGAGAGCATGATCACAACAGAAAAGGTCAGTGCGGCTTATGCGGTCCAGACAACCAGAGATGAGCTTGCCAATGTATTTCGCAAGCTGGAAGACGAGGCTGTCAAGGAACAGATCGAAAATATCCGGGAGATCTCAGAACTTCTGATCGGCGCCATGGGTGGTTCCCATGCGCGGATCAATCTGGGAGATGAGCCGGTGATCCTTGCGGCAGAGCAGCTTTCTCCAAATGAACTTCTGGAGATGAACAAATCCAGCCTTCTGGCAATAGTCATGCATCAGGGATCAATCATTTCCCATGTATCGATTATGGCGAAATCCATGGCAGTGCCTACACTGGTGGAAGTGGAGATACAGAAGGAGTGGGACGGTCACATGGCTATTGTGGATGGATATACAGGAACGTTGTATATTGATCCGGAACCGGAACTTCTGAAGGAATATGAGATCCGCCATACGGCAGATATGGAAGAACGGGAAGAACTCTTAAGACTTCGTAATCAGGAGGATATCACGGCCGATGGAAAAGAGATCAAACTTCTGGCCAATATCGGAAATCTGGATGATCTAAATACGGTTCTTTATTACGGAGCTACAGGCATCGGTCTCCTTCGAAGTGAATTTCAGTATCTTGGAAGAGAAAATTATCCAAGAGAGAACGAGCTGTTCCGTGCTTATAAGAAGGTAGCGGAGGATATGGAAGGCCGTCCGGTTGTGATCCGTACCGTAGATCTGGGTGCAGACCGGCAGGCAGAATATATGGCCATCCCGGATGAAGTCAATCCTATGATGGGAAACCGCGGTATCCGACTTTGCCTTGACCGGAAAAAAATGTTCAAAGCCCAGCTTCGTGCCATTTACCGGGCAAGTGCCTATGGAAACATCAGTCTGATGTATCCGATGATCACATCGGAGGAAGAACTGGATGAGATCGAAAAACTGATCCAGGAGGTAAAAAAAGGCCTGGATGAGAAGAATATTCCCTACAAAAATATCCGTACCGGAATCATGATCGAAACACCGGCTGCAGTTATGATCAGTGAAGAACTGGGAAAACGTGTGGATTTTCTGAGTCTCGGAACCAATGACCTGACCCAGTATACCCTGGCTATGGACAGGCAGAATCTTCTTCTTAAGAATAAATACAACGACCATCATCCCGCACTTGTAAAGATGATCCGTATGGTGACAGAAGCCGGACATAAATCCGGATGTAATGTTTACATATGCGGGGAGCTGGCAGCTGATTCCAATCTTACAGAGAAATTTATCCAGATGGGAGTGGATGGACTTTCTGTGGTTCCGGCATGCGTACTTCCGGTACGAAAAGCAATCCGTGCAGCATTTGCAGATGCGTCAAACAGGCCGGAAGAGCAATAGTATCTGAGATTATAGGAGATCCTTTTTCTGAAAAACAGAAACAAATAAAAATCCTGAGAATTTCTATGTTATATTTCGCATAGGATTCTCAGGATTTTTTGTATGATTACCATGCTGGAAATTCCAGGTGGATATTTCAAATCCGCTTTGTTAAGTTATCGAAGTCCGAGAACACGTGCGGTTTCTGAAATAAATTCCGGTGTAGTACCGCAGCATCCGCCAATCACAGAAGCTCCGTTCTCAACAAGCACCTTCATATAGCCTGCAAAATCAGCAGGTGTCATGCTGTAAACGGCATTACCAAGATCATCGATCTGCGGCATTCCCGCGTTCGGTTTGGCGATAACCGGAATGGAAACATTCTCTTTGATATTACGGACAACAGATACCAGCTGATCCGGACCAACAGAGCAGTTGATGCCGACTGCACTGGCACCGGCAGCTTCGAGGGACATAGCAGCCTCTACGGCATTGCCGCCGCTGAAGATACTTCCGTCTGCTTCTACAGTCACAGTACAGATGATCGGGAGATCGCAGACACTCTGGCAGGCATCTACAGCAGCCAGTGTCTCTTCAATATTGATCATGGTTTCCGCTACGATAAGATCCACACCTGCGTCACGGAGATAACCGATCTGTTCCTGATAGGTTTCGAAGGCTTTTTCGTAGGTCATATCACCGGCCGGGGCCATCATCTTACCGGTTGTGGTGATATCTCCCGCAACATAAACGCCCTCCGGTGTGATCTCTTTGGTGTAGCCGGCCAGGGTATGGTTGATCTGCTCAATCTGATCTTCCAGACCGTGCATGGTGAGATTAATGCGGTTTCCACCGAATGTAGGTGCATAAATAATATGGCTTCCTGCTTCAATATAAGCTTTCTGAAGGGACTGGATCACATCTTTGTGCTCAAGCACCCAGCTCTCTGTGCAGACACCTCTTGGCATTCCTGCTTTCATCAGGTTGGAACCGGTAGCACCATCCAGCAGCAGGACATGGTTCTCAGTCAGTTTCTGAAATTCCTGTTTTGTCATATGTTTATATCCTCCTTATGGCAGCCAATCACGGTTGGCAAAAAAATAAGGCTCCTCCTGTAACTGCTGCACTCATTGCCGTGGGTCTATTTTAACATAGGAGAGAAGAATAATAAAGACCTTGCGTAATAAATGACAGGATTGTATAATAGCCACGAGAGAAAACACAGAGATACTGCTAAGAGAAATGAAAGGATTGTTTTGATGAAAGGACTTTATGATATTCATTGCCATATTCTGCCAGGGGTAGATGATGGCGCAAGGAATATGGAAGAATCCCTGTGGATGCTGAGTAAAGAATATAAAGAAGGCGTGCGACATGTAATACTGACACCCCATTTTCGATATGAAATGTTTGAGCCACATATGAATATTGTAACAAGACAGTTTATGCAGCTGAGAAGAGAAGCCATCAAGATCGGACAGGGTGACCTGCAGCTTTATCTGGGCTGTGAACTGCATTCCAGTATGGATATGGTAGAATGCCTGAAAAAAGGCCGGAGACTTACATTGGCCGGTTCCAGATATGTACTTGTAGAATTCAGTAACAGTGATGAAAAGAGTTATATAGAAGAAAGGGTACGAAGTCTTCTGATGAACGGATTTATTCCGATCATTGCCCATGCAGAACGTTATAAGGCGACCAGAAGCGATATCAGGTTTCTTGAAGAGTTAAGAGAAGCAGGGGCTTATATCCAGATCAATGCGGATACGATCAGCGGAGAAAGTGGATTTGGAGCGAAATTATTCGCGAAAAAACTGATGAAACAGGGAATCCTGGATTTTGTAGGCTCAGACGGGCACCGGCAGAATGAAAGAATCCCCCAGATTGGTAAATGCGCTGCAAAAATGGAAAAAATAATGGGAAAAGAATATGTAAAAAAAATACTGATCGATAATCCGGGAAAGATCACAGAACGTTAGGGAAAAAGTATTTATCGCAAAAAAAAGAAATATGTGATATACTCTCACAGAAAAGATGTTATACATATTATAAAGGAGACTAGAATATGTGTGGAATAGTAGGTTTTACAGGTAAGCATCAGGCAGCACCGATTTTGCTGGATGGCCTTTCGAAACTTGAATACAGAGGATATGATTCCGCCGGTATCGCAGTGCGTGACGGTGATAAAGAAACAGAAGTCATTAAGGCAAAAGGTCGCCTTAAAGTTCTGATCGAGAAGACTAATGGAGGAGAATCGGTTCCGGGAACCTGTGGCATTGGCCACACGAGATGGGCAACACATGGAGAGCCATCCGAGACGAATGCACACCCGCATGTCAGTGAAAATGGAAATGTTGTTGCCGTACACAACGGCATCATTGAGAACTACCAGGAGCTGAAGGCCAAACTTCTCCGCAAAGGATATACTTTTTATTCTGCTACGGATACAGAAGTTGCGGTAAACCTTGTGGATTATTATTATAAGAAATATGGAGAATCACCGGTTGAGGCAGTCGGCCATGCAATGGTACGTATCCGTGGTTCTTATGCACTTGCAATGATGTTCCGTGACTATCCAGGAGAGATTTTTGTGGCAAGAAAAGACAGCCCGATGATCCTCGGAGTAGGCGATGGGGAATCTTATATTGCGTCAGATGTTCCGGCAATCCTGAAATATACAAGAAATGTTTATTATATTGGAAATCAGGAGATGGCTCATGTGAAAAAGGGAGAGATCACCTTTTACAATCTGGATGGAGAAGAGATCGAGAAGGAACTCAAGACGATCGAGTGGGATGCGGAAGCAGCAGAGAAGGCCGGATTTGAACATTTCATGATGAAAGAGATCCATGAGCAGCCGAAGGCAGTTTCTGATACAATCAATTCGGTTGTAAAAGATGGAAAAATTGATCTTTCCGAGGTTGGACTGGATGAGGATACGATCAGGAATGTCAGCCAGATCTATATCGTTGCCTGCGGCTCCGCATATCATGTCGGTATGGCAGCACAGTATGTGTTTGAAGATCTGGCACGTATCCCGGTACGTGTAGAGCTGGCATCAGAATTTCGATATCGTAATCCGATCCTGGACAAAAACGGCCTTGCGATCATTGTCAGTCAGTCCGGTGAGACAGCAGACAGCCTTGCGGCACTCCGCGAATGTAAAGCCAGAGGGATCCGTACACTTGCTATTGTGAATGTTATCGGTTCTTCTATTGCAAGAGAGGCAGACAATGTATTTTATACACTTGCAGGTCCGGAGATTTCTGTTGCGACCACGAAGGCTTACAGTACACAGCTGATCGCAGCCTATGTGCTGGCACTCCAGTTTGCGAAGATCAGAAGTGAGATCACAGAAGAACAGTGTGATGCCTATGTAAAAGAACTGAAGACACTCCCGGAGAAAATCAAGAGAATTCTTGAGGATAAGGAAAGACTGCAGTGGTTTGCTTCCAAACAGGCCAATGCCAAGGATATTTTCTTTATCGGAAGAGGAATTGATTATGCCATCAGTCTTGAGGGAAGTCTTAAGATGAAGGAGATCAGTTATATTCATTCTGAGGCATATGCAGCCGGTGAGCTGAAACATGGAACGATTTCACTGATCGAGGATGGAACTCTTGTGATCGGTGTTCTGACACAGCCGAAACTTTACGAAAAAACCATCAGTAACATGGTTGAGTGCAAGAGCCGTGGTGCATATCTGATGGGACTTACAACATTTGGAAATTATAATACTGAAGATACTGCAGATTTCACGGTATATATTCCAAAGACAGATCCGCATTTTGCAACATCCCTGGCGGTGATCCCGTTACAGCTTCTGGGTTACTATGTAAGTGTAAACAAAGGCCTGGATGTGGATAAACCAAGAAATCTTGCCAAAAGTGTTACCGTAGAATAATTTTTTTCATAATAATAAAAAAACGCCTGCACCACAGTCGTCGGCCAGAAGTTATGAATTCTGGACCGGCATGTAATGCAGGCGTTTTTGTGCTATTTACAGAAATTTACAGAATTTCTTTCAGATAACGCTCCAGAGCATCCTGCCATGTTGGAAGAGGCTGGAAGCCGTTCTTTACAAGTTTGGATTTATCCAGGCGGCTGTTGAAAGGACGGACCGCTTTGGAAACACCATATTCCGCAGTTGTAACAGGGGAAACCTGCACATTTTCGTATTCTTTATGTCCGAGGGCAGCGGCCTGACGGAAGATTTCTTTTGTAAAATCGTACCAGCTGATGTAGCCGCCCTCGTTGGTTGCATGATAGTAACCATATTTATCGGTCTCGATCATGTCAACCAGAAGGCGGGCAAGATCGTAAGTATAAGTCGGAGTTCCGATCTGATCACTGACAACGGTAAGTTTGTCGTGAGTTTTTCCAAGATTTACCATAGTACGGATAAAGTTCTTTCCGTTTTTGCCGAATACCCAGGCAATACGTACGATAAAGAACTTATCAACAGTACCGGATACTGCCAGTTCACCGTCAAGTTTGGTCTGGCCGTATACATTCTGTGGAGCGTAGTCTTTGCAGTCCGGATCCCATGGAGTGGTTCCCTGACCGTCAAAAACATAGTCTGTGGAAATGTACATCATTTTGATGCCAAGTTCTTTGCAGATGTCCGCAATATTCTGGGTTCCCACTACATTGACAAGCCGCACTTTTTCACGGTTTTCCTCATCTTCGGCAGCATCTACGGCTGTCCATGCGGCACAGTGGATCACTGCGTCAGGATTTACTTCACGGATCACTTTTGCTACAGCTTCTTTATCTGTGATATCCAGCTGGACATAAGGCATGGTGGTAACCGGAGTACCATCTGCAATGCCGCTGTAGGAAGGTGCAATGTCGCTTCCTACGCCTTCATGTCCACGGCCGGACAGTTCATTCATTACGTCATGGCCAAGCTGGCCGCCAACACCTGTTACGAAAAATTTCATGCTTTAACCTCCTCGCGGTTTCCATACATTTTTTCGTAGTAGTTCTGATACTCACCGGAGATGATGGTTTCCCACCATTCCTTGTTGTCAAGGTACCATTTGATGGTCTTTTTGATTCCGTCTGCGAATTTTGTTTCAGGAAGCCATCCAAGCTCGTTGTGGATCTTGGTCGGGTCGATAGCGTAGCGCATGTCATGGCCTTTACGGTCTGCTACATGTGTGATCAGGCTTTCCGGTTTGCCAAGCTCCTTGCAGATCAGTTTTACGATATCGATGTTTTTCATCTCGTTATGTCCGCCTACATTGTAAACCTCGCCTACACGTCCTTTGTGGATGATCAGGTCGATGGCACGGCAGTGATCCTCAACATAGAGCCAGTCGCGGACATTTTCACCCTTTCCGTAAACCGGGAGTGGTTTGTCGTTCAGAGCGTTGGCGATCATCAGCGGGATCAGCTTTTCTGGGAAGTGATACGGGCCGTAGTTGTTGGAGCAGCGGCTGATGGTCACAGGCAGGCCGTAGGTTCTGTGGTATGCGAGAACAAGAAGGTCAGCACCTGCTTTGGAGGAGCTGTACGGGCTGCTTGTATGGATCGGAGTTTCCTCTGTGAAGAAGAGGTCCGGTCTGTCAAGAGGAAGATCTCCGTAAACCTCGTCTGTGGAAACCTGATGATAACGCTGGATTCCGTATTTACGGCAGGCATCCATGAGAACAGCAGTACCCTTGATGTTGGTGTCAAGGAATACCTCCGGGTTTTCGATGGAACGGTCTACGTGGCTCTCAGCTGCGAAGTTTACCACGATGTCAGGATGCTCCTCCTCGAAAAGCTTGTAAACAGCGTCACGGTCTGTGATGCTTTCCTTTACAAAGCGGAAGTTCGGTTTGTCCATGACCGGTGCAAGAGTGGAAAGGTTTCCGGCATAGGTCAGGCAGTCCAGGCATACGATACGGTAATCCGGATGAGCCTCCATCATATGAAAAATAAAGTTGCTTCCGATAAATCCGGCGCCGCCGGTAACGATGATTGTCATAAAAAATCTCCTTTATAATAAATGATTGATCTTATACGGATTTCGTCGAAACGGAGTCCGCAGGTAAATTCAGTGTCGGAAAATCAGATCGGCTTAGTGAAGCGCGTCCAGATATTTTCCGTCCAGAACATCCTTGAGATACTGGCCATACTGGTTTTTCTTAAGGATTTCGTAAACCTTGAGCACGTCCTCCTTTGTGATCCAGCCGTTTAAGTAAGCAATCTCCTCAAGGCAGGCGATCTTGCGGTGCTGATGCTGCTCCATGGTTTTTACGAAGTTGGTTGCCTCTACAAGGCTTTCGTGTGTACCGGTATCCAGCCATGTGAAGCCCTGGCCCAGAAGCTCAACGTTCAGCTGTCCCTTCTCAAGGTAGATACGGTTCAGGTCTGTGATCTCAAGCTCGCCTCTTGCGCTTGGCTTCAGATTTTTTGCGTACTCTACAACCTTGTTGTCGTAGAAGTAGAGACCGGTTACACAGTAGTTGCTTTTTGGCTTTTCCGGTTTCTCTTCAATGGAAACAGCTTTTCCGTTCTGGTCGAATTCCACGATGCCGAAACGCTCCGGATCATCTACATAGTATCCGAAAACAGTGGCACCTTTGCCTGTTTCTGCATTGTCTACGGCAGCTTTCAGGCGCTTTTTGAGGCCATGTCCTGCGAAAATGTTGTCACCAAGGACCATACATACGGTGTCGTTGCCGATGAATTCCTCGCCGATGATAAATGCCTGAGCAAGTCCGTCCGGGCTTGGCTGTACAGCGTAGGTAAGGTTGACACCGAACTGATGGCCGTCACCGAGAAGCTCCTCAAATCTCGGGGTATCCTGCGGGGTGGAGATGATCAGGATATCACGGATGCCTGCGTTCATAAGAACAGACATAGGATAGTAGATCATCGGTTTGTCAAAGATCGGCAGAAGCTGTTTGGAGGTCACCATGGTAAGTGGGTAAAGACGTGTTCCGGAGCCTCCGGCTAAAATAATTCCTTTCATATGTTTTCTCCTTTGCGTGATGATGTGCAGCATAAGTCGTGCCTGCACATAACTTTGTTACTGTAACTGTATTATAAAAGGTGACGCAAGGTCACCTTCAAGAGCTTTTTTCATATTTTTTATTTTTGGCTATTTTTCACAAAGAAATACGCCGGCATCTTTGGTAATGCGGAATCCTTTGGCAGTTTTTCTGGCGGTGTAGGCCCGGAATTCCTTGTAACGGTCCAATATATACTGATTCTGGTTGCCGTGGCAGGAGAGGACGTAGGAGATCAGCGGTTCCGCATCCTGGACCAGAAGGCAGTCTTCATAAGAAAGCCACTGAGCCTTTGGGAAAAAAGGCGCCAGGATACTCTGGCCGTTTTCACGTCCGAACCGTTCATAAAGCCGGTCTGCGGAAAGCACGATCCGTTCATCAAAATCCTGCACCAGCTGGCTGACCTCCTGCATATGTGCCTTTCCGTAAGCACTGCAGAGAAATCTTCCGCCGGGAGCGAGGACACGGCGGACTTCCTTCAGGACGGAGGGAATATCATCGCAGTAAAAAAGCACGTGATTGGCGATCACCAGATCAAAGCTTTCGTCCTTGCAGGGGATTTTTCGGCAGTCAAAGGCCCGGAATGCAAACCGGGTATCCGAGGAACCGATGGCTCGTCTGGCATCGCGGAGCATACCGCTGGAAATATCGGAAAGTGTGATGGAGATATCCTCCGGCAGAAGGGAAAGATTGTCGGTCCATAACGTTCCGTCTCCGCAGCCCAGCTCCAGAATACGAAGACCGGGTGAGATCCGGCATTGCTCAAAGATCCAGGGAAACCATCCCTGTTTGTTCTGGGAGTACAGGCTGTGGAGGTTGATCCTGGAGGAAATGTTGGTGGCATTCTGATACTGATTCTTGAGGCTTTTTTCCATGCCGGTCAGGTGGATCAGGTTCAGCATCTGGCTCCAGTCAATGGTGTGCTGTTCCTTTATCATCTGTGCGGTATCCTGGATCGCTTTTTCCACCAGCTGCATCTGTTCGATCCGGTCACGGACCAGACGAAGCTGGATATTCAGAGAATTCAGCATGAAATGATAATCGGAATCACCGATGGTCATTTCACGGATGTCATCCAGGGAAAAGCCCAGGTATTTCAGAAGGAGGATCTGCTGAAGCCTTGCAAAATCCTCGTCTGTATAAAAACGTGCGCCGGATTCGGTGACGAGAGAGGGTTTCAGGATATCCTGTTTATCATAATAGCGGACAGTACGCAGAGTTACGTGTGCCATGCGTGCAAATTCGCCGGAAGAATAGTAGCCGTCTTTTTTCATAAAACATAGAATCCTTTCTGAGGAAATAACAAACATCCTGTCATAGAGGTCATAAAAGAATTATAATTCAGATCCGGAAGCCGTACAAGAGTAAAACGTATAAGAGTAAACCGTACAGGAGAAAAACAGCATTGACAAAATTCTGCCGGTTTGTTAGTATATCGTTTCGAAAAAAGGGAACTCCGGAATCATATTTCCGGGATAAGCGTTCGATATAAAAAGGAGTAATTTTTATGCGAAACCGTACTCTGGATATGGTAAAGGCGATCTGTGCTTATGCAGTTGTGCTTCTTCACGTCCATTTTCCGGGAAATGCCGGAATTATAGCCAATGTACTTGCCAGATTTGCAGTACCTGTGTTTTTTATGGTATCCGGATATTTTTGTTTCTGTGGCGATGATACGGAATTTATAAGAACCGGAAAAAAGATCCGGCATGTTCTGAAGCTGATGCTTGTGGCATTTCCGGTCTGCTGTCTGTGGGAGCTGATCCAGAATTACATCGACGGAGCAAGCCAGAAGGAATGGCTGGAAGCCCTGGTTTCGGGGGAACATATCCGCCAGTTTCTTCTATATAATAACAGCTCTCAGGTGAAATGGCATCTGTGGTTTCTCCCGGCACTGCTCTATTGTTATCTTCTTTTTGCCCTGGCAGCAAGATTCCGGATTTGTAAGCAGGCATATGTTCTGATACCGGTGCTTCTTCTGATCCATTTCGGAATGGAGGAATTTTCGACCTTCCTGTTCCCGGAAAAGCATTTCCGTGTTATGCAATTTCGAAACTATCTGTTTACCGGATTTCCGTTTTTTATGTTGGGACATCTGATACACAGACATCAGGAAAAGCTGGAAGCCTGGTTTGCCGGAAAAAAAGTGCTTCTTTTGTATGGCATGGTAGCTGGCGGCGGGATTGCAAGTCTGCTGGAATACCGGTATTTTGGCAAACTGGAATTGTTTCTGGGGTCAGTATTTATGGCTGTTGGCCTTTTTCTCATTGCGATCATGGGAAAGAATCGGAAAGTGCCCGAGCTTCCGGTAGCCATCGGTCAGAAATATGCATTTTTTATTTATCTGTTCCATCTCTGTGTGGCGGATATCCTGAAGGATGTGGCTGTGGCAGCTGGAATTGAGAAAAATCTTTTATATCTGTGGATGAGACCAGTGATGGTCTGTGTTCTTGTGACTGCTGTGGCGGTAATGTATGGATATGGAATGAGGATCTGTCGGAAATAGAAGAGTTTATGGTATTTTCATATTTATGCGCTGTGATTTTGTACCAAAATATGCTAAAATATCCTTTATTGATAAGTCACAGCACCCACCCGGAGGATGCGGGGAAAGCGACTGGAATATCCCGCTTCAGGGTAAAAAATACTGAGACATGAAAGACAAAGGAGAGTTTTATGGATTTACAAAACAGAGCGGAGGCCGGCAGTGACGGACACGATGAGAGTGTACTGAATCCGGAGATGCCCAACGAAACTGATCTGACGAAGAAGGAACGCCGCCGGATCGAAAGAGAGAAACTGAAGGGAATGGGAACAGGTAAGAAGATTCAGTATATCTGGATGTATTATAAGATACATATGCTGTGCGTGCTTCTTGCCATTGGCGGAGTCTGTCTGGGAGTGAATATTTATCGTCACGCACAGATGAAGACGGTGCTTTCCATTGCGGTGGTGAATGCAGGGAATTATGACTCTGAGAAGGTGGAAGAGGATGTTTTGAAGACACTGGGAACAGAGGATAAATATGCAGAAGTCAGTGTGGCGCAGAATCTGATGACGGACGAGACAGGAGAGGATTTTGATTACTATGCCAGGATCGCATATGTGACGGAAATCCAGAGTGCTACCGTTGATGTCCTGATCATGCCGAAGGAACTCTATGAACATGAGAAGGACAGCGGAATGTATGCAAATCTCAGGGAAACGTTTGGAGATGAGGTGTTTGAGTCTCTGGGCGCTGTGGATGATCAGCATCTGGAGCTTGACGGCAGTAGTAGTGTTGCTCAGGAATTTGGCCTGAGATATGATCCGGTGTGTATCTGCCTTCCGGGTAACGTGAAGAATAAGGATAATGCGTTGAAATGGATTCAGTCTGTTCTGAAATGATGGATCCATATGCTTAGCTGAGTACAGAGATAAATAAGGCCTCCGGTTCGTAACACAGGAACCGGAGGCCTTATTATATATGAATATTACAGTGTATCGTTACGTTTGATGTAGCCAGGCTCATCCGCAGGACGGATGATCTCCTTGGCATGCGTGATCTTGGCATGCTTGTCTACCACCAGATTTTCGATATGGACATTCTCACCGATGGTGCAGTCTGCAAGAACTACACAGTTCTTGATAACAGCGCCCTTTTTGATGGTACAGCCACGTCCGACAATGGAATTTTCTACAGTTCCCTCGATCATGGAGCCGTTGGAGATAACGGAGTTGGAAACATTGGCTGTGTCAAAATAATGGGTCGGACAGGAGTTGTTGGTGCGTGTATAGATCGGCCAGTTATCATGGAAAAGATCGGTTGCAGTTTTGTAGTCGATCAGATCCATATTTGCATCGTGATAGCTCTTGAAATCAGTGATCGATGCAAAATATCCGCGATGAGATATACCACGCACATCCAGCTCACCGTCTCTGCAGCCGGCATTGATCACGTCTGCAAGGGTATAAAGAGAGGAGATCTCTTTTGCCTTATGGATGAGGCTGATGAAAAGCTCCTTGCTCATTACGTAGGTATCCATGAAAATGTTGCGGTTCTTTGCATTGCCGTGGTTGTGCTCAATGGAGAGAACACCCTTCTGACGGTTCAGGTTCAGGATGTGGCAGTTCAGATAGTTCTCCTTGGCATTATCAACGGAATGATAAAGCATGGTCACATCTGCACCGGATTCGATATGGGCATCGATCAGCTTGGAATAGTCGGTGGTGTAGATCATGTAATTCGGAGCGATAACAACATACGGATAATGAACTGCTTCGATGCACTCCAGATTGGAGTAGTAGTTGTCGATATCGGTGTTATAGATATCGTTGACTCCGGAATGCTCTGAAAAGAGGAGTTGGAGATTACCGCTCTTGGAGTTGATGTTGTAGTGACGTCCGGTTCCGAGATGTTCTACAAGAGAACGGGGTTTGTTCTTTACATAGACCTGAATGTACTCAATTCCGCTGTTGGTCATATTTGAGATCGGGAAGTCGATGACACGATATCTTCCGAGAAATGAAAAGGCGCCGATCGCACGGTAGTCCTGAAGCCCCTCCACATGGATATTTCTTTCTGAGGAATTCACGATTCCAAATGCTTTAAACATATTACTCAGCCCCCTTTACACGTTTTGATACAAGTTCGATGTGCTCACTGTCCTTGGAACCGACACGAGCATTGGCACCGATCACGACTCCGTCTGCAACGAGAGCACGCTGGACAACGGCACCTGCTTCAACAACAACACCCGGCATCAGGACACTGTCGATGATCTTGGCACCAGGACCGACCTTGACGCCTGTGAAAAGTACGGAGTTGGTGATCTCACCTTCTACAACACAGCCCTGAGTAATGAAAGCAGTGTTGATCACAGCTGTATCACAGATATACTGTGGAAGAGAGGTAGCATCCTCAGTGTAGATTTTCCAGGTAGGATCGTTAAGATCCAGTTCACTGTTAGGACTGAGAAGATCCATGTTTGCTTCCCAGAGGGAATCGATGGTTCCTACATCCTTCCAGTAGCCTTTGAACTTGTAGGCGTAGAGTGCCTTGTCCTGTGCAAGGAGTGTAGGGATGATGTCTTTACCGAAATCGTGATTGGAATCCGGATTTTTGATATCTGCCAGCAGGAGCTTGCGCAGAAGCTTCCAGTTGAATATGTAGATACCCATGGAGGCAAGATTGCTCTTCGGGTGTTCCGGTTTCTCTTCAAATTCCACGATGCGGTCATCTTCACCGGTGTTCATGATACCGAAACGGCTGGCTTCCTTCATGGGAACCTCGATAACTGCAATAGTCGCATCTGCCTTATGCTGGATATGGTCATCAAGCATCTTTGCATAATTCATCTTATAGATGTGGTCACCGGAAAGGATCAGAAGGTATTCCGGGTTCTGTGAGTCGATGAAATCAATATTCTGAGAGATCGCATCAGCTGTTCCACGGTATACATCCAGACCGGCATCAGCCTTCTCACGTGGAGGAAGTACATAAACTCCGCTGTCCTTGGCATCAAGGCCCCAGCGGCCACCGGCTGCTACATAGCTGTTCAGTAAAACTGATTCATATTGTGTCAGTACACCTACGACATCAATGCCGCTGTTGGCACAGTTACTGAGCGGAAAATCCACGATGCGATACTTACCACCATAACCAACGGCTGGCTTGGCAACTTTATTCGTCAACTCGTGAAGACGACTTCCTCTTCCGCCGGCCAGAATCATTGCTAACATACTGTTTTGTTTCATGGCGAATCCTCACTTTCATTTCTTGTTTATTGTCAGAAGTGTTTTAACTTAAAAACAATAAACTTTGTTCATATTATACACCTTTTGGGATTAAAAATCCAGCTTTTTGTGCAAAAAAACGTTATTTTTGTGTTAAAATTTTGTGCGAATTTGAAAAAATTGACAGGTAATTTGTCGGAATAGAAAGAAACGGTCAAAGCCGGTCCTGAAATTCAGATAAAATGGTGAAAAAACATCCAGAATCCGGATTTGCTTGCGTAAGAAGAGGAAAAAGTGTATTCTGAAAAAAAGATTTTATTCGGACAAAAGTATCCGGCGAAGAACTATTTGGGAATAACAGAGGGAGAAAATAAGATGAAAGATGAAAAAATTTCCAACTATGTAAAGCTATGTGAAGACTGGGCAGTTAAATTCATGAAAATGGATCTGGAGAATTTAAGAAAGCGGGTTCCGGAATTGAAAGAAGAAAAGGGTTTTTTTACGTTGGTCCATTTCGGGCGAAAATACGGAATCAGCCTGAAAAATGGAAGGATCTGCAGTATGGATGGCCAGCGGGAACCAGATACAACGGAAATGCTGAATATCTATACACTTCTTGGATATGCAAAAGAAGGAGCTTTTTTTATGAATAAGTGGGTACCTTTTGCAGATCTTCGCAATGCAAGACCATTTGCTCCGGCCTATAAGGTCGGGGAGACGGATGTGTTTGGAGCTACGTTTTCCGGGCATGAAAAAGAACTTCGGGAGGCCTTTGGCAAACTTGGAGGAAAAGAACTTCCACAGGGAGATGTGGGCTATGAAATCAGGGCTTTTGAATGCATGCCAATGAGATTCTTTTTCTGGGAGAGAGATGAGGAATTTGAGGCCCAGGGAAATATTCTTTTTGATTACAGTGCCACAGATTTTAATCATGTGGAAAGTGCGGTATCCATTGCAGATGCAGGGATCAGGCGTCTGGCGGAGCTGGCAGACTTACCAGTCAGAGGAAAGTCTTTTCGGATGAAATAAATACAGGATTGACGAAACGGAATGGATGTGGTAATGTATGTCTGAAATAGTTAGTTAAAACTAACATAAAGAAAGGTAGACATGCCATATGGGAAAATATCTGAAATCAGTGGGGAAAAACAGTCTTGATTTTCTGAAATATGTAGGCCCGGGGCTGCTTGTAACGGTGGGATTTATTGATCCGGGAAACTGGGCATCCAATATAGCTGCAGGTTCCGGCTATGGATACAGTCTTCTGTGGATGGTGACATTGTCTACGGTTATGCTGATTATTCTGCAGCATAATGCGGCTCATCTGGGAATTGTTACGGGCCTTTGTATTTCGGAAGCCGCCAGCCGCTATATGAATAAAACAGTAAAAAATATAGTACTCTGGACAGCGGTGGCAGCAGCGGTTGCGACAGCCATGGCAGAAATCCTGGGAGGTGCCATAGCTCTTGAGATGCTGTTTCATATTCCTGTCCGGGTGGGAAGTATGGTGATACTGCTGGCAGTACTGGTATGCCAGTTTACAAATGCCTATAAAAAAATTGAAAAACTGATTATATTGTTTGTTTCTCTGATTGGTTTTTCTTTTCTGGTTGAGATTGGTATATCAGATATTGACTGGCCGGCGGCAGTGTCAGGATGGGTGAAACCATATTTCCCGGAAAATTCCATGCCTGTGATTATGAGTGTCCTGGGAGCAGTTGTAATGCCGCACAATCTTTTCCTTCATTCCGAAGTAATTCAGAGCAGGCAGTGGAATCTGGAAGAGGAAGAGGTGATTCAGAAACAGCTGAAATATGAGTTTAAGGATACGCTTTTTTCCATGATTATTGGCTGGGCGATCAACAGTGCAATGATTCTGATGGCAGCGGCGACTTTTTACAGAAAAGGGGAAGGCGCAGTTAATGATCTGTCTGTGGCGGGAAATATGCTGACTCCGCTTCTGGGCAAAGGAGCCTCTGTGATTTTTGCCCTGGCACTTCTTCTGGCAGGTCTTTCTTCCAGTATTACAGCCGGAATGGCAGGCGGGACTATTTTTTCGGGAATTTTTAATAAACCATATGATATCAGTACAAAAGAAACCAGACAGGGTGTACTGATAACAATGGTTCCCGCTGCGCTGCTGATTCTTCTGGTCCGTTCACCTTTTGATGGACTGATCTATTCGCAGATGCTCCTGGGAATGCAGCTGCCCATCACTGTTTTTACACAGATATATCTTACATCGTCCACCAGAGTTATGGGAAAATATGCCAACAGTACCAGATTAAAGGTAACCTTATGGACGATTGCGGGAATTGTAACACTTTTAAATGCAGGATTGCTGGTTACATCTATATAAGCTGAGCAGACAGCGAAGCAGATTGCGAAAATCTGCTGGAATCATATGAAAAATATGGGAAAAACGGAGAACTATATGAAAAAATGTTTGCTATTGTTGTAAAAAGAGTATATTATTATTGCATAACTATGAAATTTTGGCGACCATTTTGATCTATCTGTGAGGTGTCACGACAGAAGTCTCTGTCAATTTCCCAGAAACATTTTTTTGTCAGTATGGACAGGAGAGAACCGGAAGCAGAAAAGTACAAGGGTCCTGGAGGTGTAAAAAAGTGGGCAAGAATGCGTCGGGAATGTATGTAATAGATGCAGATTATAATATAGTCAGCTATAACCATGCGGCAGAAATTATATACCCGGAGCTGAAAAAGGGAGAAAAGTGTTATCGATGTCTGATGCATGAAGAGAATCCATGTGCGGAATGCCCGGTTGTTAACGGTATTGAAGGTCCGAAGAACTATCTGGAAACGAAGCAAAAGGTTCTGAGATCTATTGATGCAGTGGAAATTCAGCTGGAGTCCGGAGAACTGGGACATGCGATGATATTTTCGGCGGCAGAAGCAACAGAAGAAACATACAGAGGAATTACCAATAATGGAGAGAATCCTCTGCTGCTGGGAATCATCAATGTGCTGGGCAAGGACTACAGCAATATTTATTCTGTAAACTGTGCCACACATGAAATACAGGTATTCCGTTTTCATAATCCTGTACTTGGTGGAGTAAGTGAAAGCCTGATCCGTGAGGAACCTTACGAAAAAGTAGTGGACATTTACATAGAAGATAATGTTGCGTCTGAGGATAAGACCAGAATGAGGCAGATGCTGGATTTTGACAAAATCTGTCAGCGTCTGAAAAAGGTTTCCCAGTTTATGATCCACTATAGGGTGAGAAGGGACGGAATTACACATTATTACTATGTAAAATGTGCAAGAATTGGGAAGGCAGATGATTTTGAAGCGATTGTTCTGGCTTTTGCCAATGAAGATATGGATGTTCAGCACAGTGAAATGGAATCCATTCTGGAACCGGGGGGACCGTCCTCCAGAAGAAAGCTTCTTATAATAGAAGATAATGAGCTGAATCGGAAACTTCTGGCAGAGCTTCTGGAAGACAGTTATGAAGTTATGACCGCAGTTAACGGAGAAGAGGGACTGAAGCTGCTGGGAGAGAATTACCGTGATATTTCCGCAGTGCTTCTGGATGTAAGTATGCCAATCTGCGACGGATTTCAGTTTCTGGACAGAATCCGGGATGATATGATGCTTTCCTCTGTTCCGGTAATTGTAATAACAGGAAGCAACCGTCCGGAAGATGAGGTTCGCTGTCTGGAACTGGGGGCAGTCGATTTTATCCGGAAGCCTTACAATGTCCGGATTGTGAAGGGAAAGATCAATAGTGTAATCAAGCTTCGGGAATCTGCGATTGTTCTGTCTGCACTGGAATACGATGAGCTGACAGGACTTTATATCCGCCAGGCATTTTTTCATCATGCAAAGACACTGATGCGTGTCAAAAATGACCAGAAGTTTCATGTGGTTGTGGCAGATGTCAAAAATTTCAAGTGGATTAATGGTACCTACGGAGAAAAAACAGGAGATCAGGTTCTGGCATATCTCGGAGATGCATACAAAAAACAGGTTCACAGTGGAATGGTAGCCAGATATGGTGGAGATCAGTTTGTAGCTATTGTATATGGAGATCTGAACCTTGCAGAAGAAAAGGTGGAAGCTGCTATTCACAGGATTGCAGAGAGGGCTCCCATTTCAAATCTGGCTGTGAATTATGGTATTTATGAAAATGTGGATAAGACATTACCGCTGACTTTGATCTGTGACAGGGCATTTCTTGCCATGAAGAGTATACAGAATGACTATGAGCATTCGTTTGCTTTTTATGATGAGGAGATGGGGCGGAAACATATCCGTGACAGGATGATGGAAAATGAGTTTGATGAAGCTATCCGCAATGAAGAATTTGTGGTTTATCTCCAGCCTAAATATAATGTAGTAACAGAAGAAATCGCAGGTGCGGAAGCACTTGTACGATGGAAGAAAAAAGATGGCTCTATGGTATCTCCAGGTGAATTTATTCCACTTTATGAGAAGGATGGATTGATTGTATGCCTGGATGAATATGTGTTTAATAAAGTATGTGAGATTCAGAAAACACTTATGAGGTCAGGGAAAAAGCTGATCCCTATTTCGGTGAATCTTTCCAGGGCAAGTATTCACTACGAAAATATGATTTTGCGTTATGTACATATTGTAGAGGAGAATGGTATTCCATTTTTCGCAGTGCCTATTGAACTTACAGAGACAGCAGCTCTTTATAATGTGCAGATTAAAGAGCTTACAGAGAAGATGGTAAATGCCGGATTTGAACTTCATATGGATGATTTTGGATCCGGATATTCTTCCATGACAAGTTTAAACCAGCTGCCCTTTGATACGCTGAAACTGGACAAGAGCCTGATTGATTACATAGAAAATCCGAGAGGAAAAGAAGTGATCCGCCATACCATAGCCCTGGCACACAGTCTGGGAATGCAGGTACTTGCAGAAGGGGTGGAAACGGCCAGTCAGGTAAAAATTCTCCGGGAACTGGACTGTGATGAAATTCAGGGATTTTATTATTCCAGACCGGTACCGTGGGAAGAATTCTGCATAGATTTTATGGGAAAATAAAACAGAATTACAACACGCTGACAGTATTTAACTGGCAGCGTGTTTTTTGTTTTAAGAATTTGTAAGTTGCCATTTTATCGCTTTTGTATATATTTTTCCAAAAGATTAAGCACTGCATACAGTCCCATGGCAATAATACACAGGATCATAATGGACATAAGAACCCAGGTGAGTTTAAATAACCTTGCGTACATACGGATATAATTTGATATCGTAAAATAGAAAATATGATATTATATATGTATATAAAATCAATGCGGAGGTATGCGTCTATGGTGAATGAAATAGATTTTATTGGGAAGACGGTTGAGTTCCTGGAGGAAGGGCTAGAGTTTGTATCTGAACTCGCATCAGTAATTCAGTAAAAGAGAGGGCCTTCTGATCCTCTCATTTTTATCCAAAATCCTGTCCGAATTACATTATATATAGAAGAAAAATTTTAATAGTCCAATTTGGCGAAACTCTTGATTTTGAGGGCGAAATATCTGCCGTTTTGCGAAAAACACAGTGTTTATGCGGGTCTGCGGGCATAGAGATTTGAAATTAACATGATTATAACATGAATGGCACAAAAAGGCACCAGTTTTAAGTATTTTGGAATGGAAAATGAAACAAAAATTGAATACTAGAATAATTACATGGGAGGGCAGCAGCTCTTCTTTTTTTTGTGCGAGAAAACGCATTGTAATAGGAATAAACTCTGTCAAAAAAAATATGGTTCACGGTAAATCGAAAAAGTCAACCTCATTTCTGTTAACAAATTATGAATAATAAAAATATAAAAAGTTGTAAAAAAAGTATTGACAGTATAAAACACATGTGCTATATTATAGTCAAGGAAAACAAAACGTATATGTAAAACGCAAACGCGAAAACACTAAGGAAAATTAAATAATCAAAAACCGCCATAGAGCGGCAGATGATAATATTCGCAAAAAAGGAAGGAACTTAAATTAATACTCGCAGTATAACTAGGCACCTGCCGATGTTATACATTATTGTATACAGGCTATCACTAGGCCTATACATACAGAGAATGAGTATTGATTTTTGCGGACATTATCATCTGTCGCTCTATTTTTTTATCGGCGGCGACAAAAATGAAAAGAAATGGAGGACAAAAAATGAGATACGGAAAGAAAATGCTCAATGAAACACTTAAACGCGCAATTGACCGCGAGGATTACAGAGCAGTAGAACTGTTGATAGCAATCGGTAGGGAGAATATCTATCATGCCTGCGCAGTGTGCGAGGCATACTTAAACGCAAAGAGCGGCAAAGGTCGGCGCGAGGTGGTAGACAGGATCCCAGAACACATTGCCAAACTGCAGGCAAGAGCTGTTAATGGCGGCGTGGATCCGGAACAGAACTAATTAATAATATAATAAGAAAAAATAGCTGGGAGGCAGCGTCCTCCCAGAAAATAAAAGAAAGGTGGAAAATATTATGTCAGGTTACTATGGATATAGCATGAGCAATAATGCGGTTGAAGCGTATGAAAACGGAGAGAGGCCGTTAAGTAAATGGCGTAAGTCTGATATTTTAGAGGCGATATCAGTATCAGAAATTGAACTTAAATGCTCAATTTCCAAACTGCAAAAGTTGCCAGTAAAAGTACTGAAAGAAGTGTGCTTGACTTACTCATCATGGCATCACACGAGCAATCATTACAATCAGACAAATTTTTATACTCTCGATGAAAAATATATCGAAAGCCTTACGGACGAAAAAATCGATAAATTACTTGCAGAATGTAAATCAGAAGAGAGAGAAAAAGAACCTGTGGAGGAGAGATGGAAGTGTGCGTTTCTTGAATGGTCAGGCAGCCGTAAGCATCCGAAAGCAACTGAACTTGTTGAGGAAGGAATTGTTAAAGGACAGTGGTTCTTCAGAAAAGATGGAAGTAAAAAGAAAACATCTGCAAATGGATTTAGATTTATCGAGAAAGTATCTGTATAGAAATAGTTCGGTAGAGCTGGTGAGCGAGGAGGTGATGGCATGAAAAGGAAATTGATTGATGGTGCGAAATTTGAGGTTGTTGTTCGTAGCCGAAGAGGTACAAACGAGATCTTGACCGAATCCGTGATTGACCTCCGGACAGAGATTGCCTGGAGCCGCTCCAGATTATTAACGCCTATACGATGGAAATTCCAGAGGCAGGATTTCATAGAATGAAATTGTAAAAAAAATACAAGAAATTGTAAAAATAATATTGACAGACAAGAACAAACATGCTATTATATATACATAAACAAGAGAGGTACAAAAACCTCAAAAATTTATAAAAATTATTTTATTATTATTATTATCTTAGACGGAAACTTATGTAACCAGTTAACCCAGTAGCCCATTTTTGAGAGGAGCAAGAAAAATGACCGAAAGAAAATGGAGCCTAGCGGCCTGCAGAGTCAATGCAAAATTGACACAGAAAGAGGTTGCTGGAATTTTAAAAATGTCTCCCGCAACAGTCAACGCGCACGAGACAGGAAAGATCTCTCCAAAAATGGAGCAGATTAAAAAATACGCGGAACTGTACGATGTTCCGGCAGAAATCATTGACATCTGATTTTTAATTAATCAGACAGCACATTGAAAATCGAATACATGTTCAAACAATTTTAATTATTATTATATTTTAGGAACTTTATATATATCATCTTTTATTAAGAAAAATCTTATAAACGGATGGTATCAGAATCAGTCATCGCCGCTATTATCAAGAGATAGCGGAAAGATGCAGAAAAAATCTTTAAATCTTGAGTCACAGGAATACTGGATTTTTGAACAGTTCAGTATTCCAGCAATTTCCAATTTGGAACAATACGGAATTATTCCGATTATTTTCCAGATTAGGAATGATACAGAATAACTCTGTAAAATTCCCGGAAATTGCAAAATGAAATGACTCTGGAAAAATTGAGATTTTGAAATTCTGATACTGTCCGTTTTTTTTATTTTCTATTATTCTAACGAACCTCTAATCTGAGAATTCTCTCAGAAAAATTCCATCTATTTAAAAAACCCGTAAATGGACGGGAACAAAAATTGCTGTTTTTTGAATCGCAATACATATTATACAGGAGAACATTTATTCGATTCCTCAAAAATAACTTGTAAATCAATTTTTATACAGAAAAAGGGAGATTAAAAATGAACAATATTGTAATCGAGGGCCGTCTGGCACAGGATCCAGAGCAGAAACAGACACAGAACGGAAAAATGATGACAACCTATAATATCGCCTGTGATCGCCAATACGACAAAGAGCATGTGGATTATTTTCACTGTCTGAGTTTTGGTCAGGTTGCTGATTATGTAGCCAAATATGGAACTACAGGAATGAGTATCATCGCCACAGGTTCCGTCCAGATTATGAATTATCAGGACAAAAACGGACAGAGACAGACAGGAGTTAATGTGATGGTCAATTCTGTAAAATTTTTGAGTCGCAATCCTAATATGGAAAATCCACAGGACAGAAATGGACAGCAGCAGCCTCAGGGTGGCTATGGTCAGCCTACAGGCAGTTATGGTAACGGTCAGAGGCAGCAGGCAGGCGGCGGATACGCTCAGAATAATAACGGATATGCTCCTCGCGGAGGTTACGGTCAGAATAATAACGGTTACGGAAATCAGCAGTACAGTCAGCCTGCCGTACCGGATTTCATGAGCGTGCCGGCAGGAATGGATGACGAAATACCGTTTAATTAGGATTTTAACAGTAGGTGAACATAATGAAGAAAAATGAAAAAAAACAGAAAAGAAAAACAGCACCAACATTTGAGATGGCACTGAAAACCGGTATATTACCTAATTATATGCAGCTGTGGAGTCCTGAGAGACTCCAGGCTGTCAAGGAATTGTACGAGGCGATTACCGAGAAAAGGGATGCTGATAATGGAAAAATTATTGTTGCTGGCGTGCCGTGCGGTGGCGGCAAGAGCTCCCTTCTCAAAGGCCTTGCGGTAATGGCAGCTGAGAGGATGCTGTCTCTCGTGATGATGACAGATAATAACCAGAGGCTGCATGATGATATTGAGGATGCGATTAAATCTATCGGCGGAATTGAGTGGGCTCAGGTTGAGAAAAATATAGCCTGGCTGTCGGATGGCGACACTGTTACGGCGGGAGAGTGGAGGAGCGTTATGCTCTCCTCTCTTGTAGCTCTCTCAACGCAGAGGTATTTGATGGTTAATGATGACGTCCGCAAAAATGCCTGCACTACCTATATCATGGGTCAGCAGTCGATTAAGGACGTTCTGATTTGCGATGAGGCATTCCAGGACGTGGATGAACACATGTGCTATTACAGCGATGTCAAGCAGTTCTCCGGAATTCTCCGCGAGAGCATTCGTCCCGACAGAGAATGGGAATCCAACATCGGCGAAACGGCCAAAAGAGCGGAAAAATATGCCGATAAACTGATTTCAGACCTGCTGACAGAAATTGACAGAATTAACAAAATTAAATTACCAGCTCCTAAAAATGGACCGGCGCCGGAAGGACAAATGCACATTGACCTCTACCTCGGCAGAGAGGAGAGAGTGGAAAAATCGGAAAAAATATGGAGAGAAAAATGGTTGGAAATCCTGCCGATCGTTACTGATATCAGAGATGATATCAAGGCTGTCAAAAAAGATCTCCGCTCCGTCTCCGAAAATAGACTGTTTTCCGGACTCCAGAAAATCCAGAAGAGCATGGAAAATATGAGCGAAAAAACGAGACCTGAAACGATCCTCTCCACACTGGAAGAGCTGCTGAAATTAACTGAATTGCTGCCGATTGGCGGCGTTAGAGCTGGATTGAGAGAGATGACAAGAACTTGTCTGGATAATGCCGAGAACTATTTTGCATTGTCGGAACTCGAAAAAATTATTCGGAACAACAGGGATAATATGTATGGCAACAGTGAGCATGTTCGCGATCGGTCGATTACTGCAGAACAGTTTTTGGATATTTTCCGTTCTGATAATGTGATATTTCTCCAGGCATCAAACTACGGCGATGACAAAGAAGGAGATCTGACTGGACAAATTAAAATACACGTTTTCCGGTATAACATAAAATATTTGCCATACGACAAAATGCCTTGTTATTTGTTCGACGGCACTGGCGGAATTAATCCAATGTACGACAACAAAGATATTTTTGAGGTCCGCCAGTACGAAAAACCAAAAACTCACGTAGGATTTGTTCAGCTGGACGAAAAAATGAGCAAAACATTTTTGCAGGATGGGCGCAACATTGACAGATTATATGAGAGGGTTTCTGATTTTCTTTTGGAGACATATGGTCCTCAGAATTTGAATTCTCGAAAAATCATGATTTCAGGATTCAAGGCAGCTGGAAAAAATGCGGCAGAATACGGATTAGCATGGCCGGATGGATATATTCCGGAAGGTAGGGAGAGATATCCAATATTGCATAATCCGCAAACTGGAATGTACGGACCTATCTCACAGCATCCATACGCTACATATGGCAGCAGCTATTGCACAGGGTCCAACATATACAAGGATTGCTCTCTCCTCTGCAAAATATCAGTCTTGCGGCTCAAACAAACCACAGTTCTCGGCCAAATCTGTTGTCGCGATCATCGATTTTTGGAAAATCTGAAATCCATGGACGAGAGCTATCGCGCACGTCAGCTGCAGTTGATATTTGCGTTTGGTGCCGATCGGTCAGATTTTGCGGACGTGATCGAGGATGTCACGTTGAGAACTGCAATGGCGGATGTAATTCAGGAAATTAATCGGTTAAGAATCAGAAACTGGTGCGATAATCCGGCAGATGCTGACAAATACGATATTACCGTAATATGGACGTTAAGAGGCAGAAAACAGGGAGAATACGACCAGCAGGATGAGGATTTTTACGAAAAATTAATGCGCCGGGTCATGGAATATTTTGGCAGTAATCCTGCCGACAAAAATGATTACCGTTATATTCCATCAAAATTGCATCCGAGGAGAAAATCTACGGAAAAACAGGGAACATTGATGTGCAAAATATCCGACTGGTGGGAGGCACTTCCGGACGGAAAAGAATTCACGCTGTCGGACATGGCGGCGGGAGTAGGAGTTAACAAAAGAGTTTTAAACGCGACGCTCAGGAAAGAGCAGAACACTCATTTTCTGCATCTGCTGCAGGGGGAGGATAATTGCAATGTCCGGAAATCTGGAACCTGTTATATCTACAGGAAACCAGCAAAAGAAAGAGAACCTGAGTATATCCAGGAAACACTGGATTTTGCCAAGATGATGTAATTTTGGCGGGGGAGCTCTGAGTTGAGAATATTTTACAGGTTGTTAACTGGAATTAATAGCCTGTAAATGTACCAACTTAATGCCAGTAGTCAACGCAAAGCGTTTGTTTTGATCGTAAAAACTGTTGATAATTTTACCAGCTATTAATAATGTCGCTGTCTCGTAAGTGATTTTGGTAGATTTAACAGCTGATAAATCTACTAAGAGCTGTTAATGTTTTGCACTTGACAATACACACTCACTGATCACATGGCTTGAGCTGTTAAATTTATAAGTTTTTATATAATTGTGCGATTTGTACAAAAATAACACTTAAAAGCAATAAACATTTGTAAATACTGGTGTAAACCGTACTCTTATATATATTATAGGGTACGGTTACCACTTAGAACCTTTTGTACTTAAAAAAAGAGTTTGTAGCATTATAAACTCAGTGATCCCCGGCAAAATTTTAAATTTATAGATTAGAATAGGAGGTTTTCCAAAATGAAAAACATCACAACAACATTATCTGCAGTCGTTAAGCACTGCAGCATCGATAAAACAAAGGCCCTTGTATGGTTCGAGGTCTACGCCAATTCTGGACGTAGCACCAGCAGCAGGTTCTACACCTATAATAGTTCAACGGACAAATGGACCTATCCTCTCGATGAGACGGAGGTAGAAGTGACGGAAAATTATGTAGCAGAGGATTTTATGAACACATATAAAAATTTTCTGCAGATGAGCGACATGATCGACAGTAGTATCAATGGAATCAAGGAAGGGTGGTTATCATGACAGTAAAAAATAAAAGAACTTCTCAGCAGATCGGCAAGGCGTCAAAACAGAAGGGCGCGCGTTTTGAACTGGAAATCTCTCATTATTTAAAAGATCACGGTTATCCAAACGCACATAGAACCGCACAGCATTGTGGCAAAACTGGAGATGCCGGGGATGTGGAAGGTGTAGAGGGCCTTCATATCGAATGTAAGCATGTGGAAAAATTAAACCTCTACGCTGCCTATCACCAGGCGGTACGCGACAACGATGCTAACGGTAACGGAAATATTCCTGTAGTGATTCACAAGCGCAACAGAGAGGAAACGCTTGTAACCCTGTCACTGGATGATTTTATACAGATTTATTCCGCCAGTAAAAACGGCGGTGAGAGAGGAGAGCTTTGATATGATTAACGGAAAACTTGAATTTTGCAGGGATGATTTTAAAATGTATCGCACGTTAGAAGCGCAACTTGCATTTTATCAGAAACAGATGTCGGAACTGAGAGACGACTATTTGATTGTTGACACTGTTAATGATTACCGTTCCGGCCAGGCGCACACTGTCACAATAGAAACAGTGCAGCAGACCGCATATGCCAGGTCTAAAGCGCAGGTAGAGGCCGTCATTCTGGATCTCACCCAAAAACTGTGGATTATCCGCCGCACGGTAGACCTGGCCACTGGCTGTACAGAGGCAGCTCTTCAGGCAGCGGTTGCAATGTACGTTTATCAAGGAACGGAACTGGACAAAATAGCACGCCTCCTGTTCGTTTCGCGCCCGACTTTCAGCAGGTATATTAAGAGATTTTTCGAGCTGGACAGTGTCAGGAAACTGTTCTATCAGGCCGTCGAAGAATCCAAAGATAATCTGCGCAATCTGAAAAATGGGTAACTACCATATATAGTAGAAAAATACATAAAAAAGCGAAATATGCACGTGGTGAACGGCGTGAACGTGGTGATATGTTACAATATAATTGCCAGAAGGGAACGGATAAAATATTCAGTATATTAAATATGCTAAGTTTGTTTTGGGATATATTGTACGTTGCTTTCTGGTACATATATATAGAGAATCCCTTTTTTCAAAATTTTATGTTCACCTAAAAAGGTCCTGCAAGATTCAAAACTTGCAGGGCTTTTCTCATGCTAATTTTATGTGAAAGGAGTGCTTGTGTGATTACTGAAACTCAAAAAATGGAAATTTTTAAGGATATTTGCTATAACGAATATACAAAAGAACGATATAAAGTATCTACATACGGAACAGTTATCAATAAAAAAACAAATAGAATGCTAACACCATTTATTCGATCAAGTTATCCAACGGTGCTTATTCCAATTGGTGGCGGAAAGGTAAAACATTTTCCACTACATAAATTAGTTGCGACGGCTTTTTTACCCAATCCTTTAAATTTGCCACAAGTTAATCATAAGGATCAAAATAAATTGAATCCATGTATCGATAATCTTGAGTGGTGCACGTGCCGATATAATGTTAATTATGGTGATGCAATCTACAGACGAACTTCAAATATGATGGGTCATGCGCCGGAGGTTGTGTGTGTAGAGAACGGAAATATTTATCTAAACCAAAGCCAGGCAGCACAGGCGCTTGGATTGGATCAGGGCAATATGAGTAGAGCACTTTCTGGTAGGTGCAAGAGTGTTGGGGGATATCATTTTAGATGGCTTTTCGAATTTTCGTAGAAATTATTCAGTATGCCAAAAGGGCTGTAGTTCTTCTGATAAAGAAAATGTAGGCCGAATAAGCTGAGATAGGATCGAAAATTATTCGACTCTTTATCATAATTCAAAAGTGCAAATATATAAATGAAAATATGAAAACGCGGTTGAATTGCTAGAATATAAGAATGTTCGGTTATCTCCTAGTGGCATAGAAGGTAGCTGTTTTTTTGTTACCATTTTTCTTTACAAACTTCAAAAGCAGAGTAAAATAGAAATTGAATTATGCAGTATACAAAAGAGAAAATCAGGAGGATTGTAAATGAAAAAGAAGTTTGTAGCTCTTCTGATGAGTGCAGTAATGGTATCCGGCAGTCTGGCATTACCGGTCTATGCAGCAGAAGAAGAGACAGCGATTGAATTTGCTGATGATGAAGAAGACAATGTGGAGGTTGAGGAAGAACCGGAAGAAGACCCAGATGTATCGGAAATACCAGATGATACGTGGGAAGATTTTTCTGATCAGCCGTTTACAGAAGATTTTTCATCGGAAAGTGAAGCAGTCGGTTCCGGCACAACTATTGGCGGAAATATTAACTGGGGAAGCTCCAATGCAACCTTGCCAACGGATGTAACAACAGCAAAAACGGACAGGATGTTTCTGGGGATAAAGGGAAGTTATATCACCGATATGCAGAATGCTTTGAACCGGATCAATGCGATACGAAAAGAAGCATGCGATGAAGGGATAAAAGATCCAAGAAATGAAAGTCGTAATCTGACATCTTCGGATTATGTTCCAATCAAATGGTCTTCTGATCTGGAATACATTGCCAGAATTCGTGCAGCAGAAGCTTCTGTTTACAGACAGCATATAAGACTGAATGGATATGATGCTTTTGCAATTTATTCGCCGAATGGAGTCAGGAGCTGGGGAGAAGTTCTGGCGTGGAATACAAGCAGGACATTTCTTCAGGGTATTGAACAATGGTACAGGGAAAAGAAAGACTGGGTTGGAAATACCGGAAAAGTTACAGGACATTATACACAGATGATCGATCCGGATAATATTTATGTAGGTCTTGCGACCTTTATTAATCCAAATGCCGGATATTCGACAACTACTGCCGGAGAATTTACTTCTCAGGGAAGCCTGGATTATAGTCAGGGAACATCAGGTGCTGTTCTGGATGAAAGTGCAGGACCGGCTATAGATAACTGTATACAGACTGTAGAAGTAAAAAAAGATAAGATTACAGCGAGTATGTCAGATTTTAATTCTCTTGCAGCACCGGACAGTGTTCAGGCAGAGTTTAATCTGACTGTATATAATTGTAAGATGGAAACACTGGGGGCTGCAAAGTGGACTTCATCTGATGTAAAAACGGCAACTGTAGATAACACAGGAAAGGTCACAGGCGTTCATGAAGGAAGTGCAGACATTACTGCTGCCTGTGGAGATCTTACTGCTACAAAAACAATACAGGTCACAGGTCATCCGAACACTGAACTTAAGAATGCGAAAGAAGCAACCTGCAGTAAGGAAGGTTATACTGGGGATAAAATCTGCAAGGACTGTGGAAAAACAATAGAATCTGGAAAGACAATACCGAAAAAAGAACACAGCTGGGATGCCGGAAAGGTAACGAAAGCTGCCACCTGTACAGAAAAAGGAATCAGGACGTATACTTGTCAGTCCTGCGGCATAACGAGAACGGAAGACATTCCGGCTCTTGGACACAAAGCGGTAACGGATGCAGCAGTAGCAGCAACCTGCGAGACTGACGGAAAGACAGAGGGAAGTCACTGTTCTGTATGTGGAACGATTCTGACTGCCCAGAAAACTGTAAAGGCGACCGGACACGACTGGGATGAAGGCAAAATAACAAAAGCAGCTACCTGTGAAGAAAAAGGTGTAAAAACTTATACCTGCAGGATCTGTAAAAAAACAAGAACGGAAGATGTTTCAGCTCTTGGACATCAGGCAGTAACGGATGCAGCAGTAGCGGCAACCTGTGAAACTGATGGAAAAACAGAAGGAAGCCATTGTTCCGTATGCGGTAAAGTGTTGGTGAAACAGGAAAGTGTAAAAGCAACGGGTCATAAGGCAGTAACAGATGAAGCAGTAGCGGCAACTTGTGAAACCGATGGAAAGACAGAGGGAAGTCATTGTTCCATATGTGGTAAAGTACTGACAGAACAGAAAACAATCCCGGCTTTTGGTCATACTTGGGATACAGGGAAGATAACAAAAGAAGCTGCCTGTGAAACAAAAGGAGTAAAGACTTATACCTGTGAGACGTGCAAGAAGACGAGAACAGAAGAATTTCCAGCTCTTGTCCATAAATTTGGTGAATGGGTGACAACCAGCCGGGCAGATGTACTTTCTCCGGCAAAACAGACACGTACATGCACGACATGCGGAAAGAAGGAGCAGAGAAATTATGGAAGCAGACTTCGTGGAACGATGACCGTAAATGTTTCTTCCATACCGCTTAAGACCAGACAGAAAACTTCTGTACTGAAAGTAACCGGACTTGCAAGGGGCGATTCCATAACTTCATGGAAGTCCAGCAACACAAAAGTAGTGAAAGTTACAGGAAGAGCAAATGGAACCTGTAGGATCACTGCTGGAAACAAAACCGGAAAAGCAAAGATCACCATTACATTAAGGAGCGGGCTTCAGAAGACAGTGAACGTATCTGTTCAGAAGAGTACAGTAAAAACAAAGAAGATTTCAGGTGTTGCAAGGACACTGAGGCTGAATAGAAAACAGAAAGCTACACTGAAACCGGTCCGTTCTCCATTGACCAGTACAGAAAAAATTACATATAAATCCAGCAACTCAAAAGTTGCTTCGGTCAATTCAAAGGGCCAGATCACTGCAAAGAAAAAGGGAACAACAATTATTGCAGTGAAATCAGGGAAAAAGACAGTGAAATGTAAAGTAACCGTGAAATAGGTAAATAAAAATGTCGTCAGCTTTATAATGGCTGACGGCATTTTTTATGGAAAATATATTATTTTAGTAACTCATCATAGGTAGTATCAAGACAATCCCGTATTCCTCTGAGCTGGGATCCAGTAATATGCTGGATTCCGCGTTCGATCTTGACAAGCGTTTCCCTGGTGATGTCCACGTTTTTCAATTGCAGCATTCTGACAAAATCAGTCTGTCCATAACCTTTTTCTAACCGGATCCGGCGAATATTTCTGCCAATATCAATTCCAACCTGTTTGATCTTTTGTTCTGTCATATAACGAATTTCTCCCTGGTAAAAATAGAACCGAAATTAGTCCTTTTTATTTATCTTAAGGAAGAAAAATGTTATAATGGGACTAGTATTAGTCCAGTTTTGCGCAAATTATAGTATAAATCAGGGACTATCCATTTCCAGAAATGACAAATTAAAAAATTATTTTAAATTTAAAACCTTGAGGATACTTTATGTGTCTAATAGATAAACAAATGAAGGAGAGAGAATAATGATATGCTATAAATGCCAAAAGTATGTTGAAAAATCAGCAGAGAAATGCCCTTATTGTGGGACTGACTTTAAATTTTCAGAAAAACTGATACAACAGGCAATTGAGGGAAAAGAAACAGCGCAGCAGGAGCTTTATAACCGTACATATAGTGATGTGTATTTTACAATACTGGCAATTACGAAAGATAATGATCTTATTATGGATGTACTGCAAGATACTTATCTCACAGCATTTCAGAAACTAGAGCAGTTGAAAGAAAGTAATAGTTTCCGCGCATGGGTCAGAAGCATTGCTCATAATAAGACTTTGAATGCTTTGAGGGACCGCAGGGTGCTTTATACGGCATCTGTTGTATCTGTAGAAACGGAGAATGTTCTAAATGTCGAGGACAACCGGATAGAAAATATGCCGGAAGCAACTATTGATCAGCAGGAGACAAGTCGTCTGGTAAAAGAAATCCTGGATGTGCTTCCGGATGAACAGAGAATTGTTATCGGAATGTTTTATTATGACCAGATGAGCGTATCAGAAATAGCAGAAGAACTGGAATGCAGTGAAAACACAGTAAAAAGCCGGTTAAATTACGGACGTAAGAAAATTCAGACTAAAGTTCTTGAACTGGAAAAGAACGGAACCAAACTGTACAGCCTTGCACCATTGCCGTTCTTCATCTGGCTGCTTAGAAATCTGTATGAACAGCCGGATAAGGATATCTTTGACGCAATACGTCAAAAATATATTTTGGGAAAAGGAGTAGCACAAAAGAAAGACAGCAGCGGTGAAGCAGCAGATTCTAAATCAGAGACAGATCTAGGAGAAGGAAAAAGTGAATCTGGTGCTGATACGTCACAGGGTAGTGAGAGTGGAGACCAGACAGAAAACAGTCCAGGACAGTCCAAAGAAAGTGATTTATTGAAAAAAGTATCGTCATCCATGAAAACAGGAAGCTCAGCCAGCCAGGGACTTCTTTTCAGATTATTGGCAGGTGCAGCGGCAGTTGCGGTTATAGGTACAGGAGCTTATTTTGGCTATCAGCATATGAAGCCTGATGAAAAAATAGAAAAAGAAGCATTAGATACGGAAGGGAAACCAAAAGAAAATCCGACAGAGAGTCCACAGCCGGAAGTAACTGCAACACCTGAACCAACCGCAACACCAACAGTGACGCCGTCTCCAACACCGGAGCCGGTCAAAACTGTCAGAGAGGAAATAGAATCCACAGGTTATCAGTATATAGGTGGAACTTCCTATGATGTAACATATACAGGTGGCGTTATTTATCAGGAAAACGGTCCGGATGCAGGTATCAGCCTGTCTGAAGCTCCAACAGGAGTTGCCGGAGTCATAAAAAGAGATATGGACGGAGATGGGGAAGAAGAATATCTTCTGGCAGTATTAAAGCCTCGAGAACAGGATTTCCTAAAAAATGGAAAAATGGATGCTGCTTTGTACTTTGAGGTTTATAAGGAACAGGATGGAAATCTGGTATTACAGGGAGGAACCGCTGATGAAGATGCATATGCAGTGCATATTACAGAGTTTTTCCCAAATGTAAAAGTTGTGTGCAGTGGAACGACTGTATATGTCGTCGAAGAAGCGATGGCGGCATTTTCAGCAGATCCGGGAAACAGCGGAGCTTCCTACACTTATACGGGAACAGGATTTTCCTGCAAAAGAGCAGAGGCAATGGATGGAGCGATAGAAAGTGAGTTCACAGATCCAGTAGCAAATGCGTCAGAAGAAGATCTGCTGTGCCAGATCACTATCCCTCAGATTTATGATGAAGGAAATTATTCAATAGTTTCTTTGGTGTATAGTGGCACACCTCAGGCTGTTACACTGGAATACAGAGATAATGGATATGTGGAAGCAGAGTCGTCATCGGATGATGCTTCTGCATCTTCAGAAACAGAAAATGTCGATGCAGCAGAAAATGAACCAGAAAGTACGGATATGGAAGCGCAGATAGCTGAAGAGGATGAGGCGTTAAAAGCACAGGGATATACTTTGCCGGACTTTACTTCATATGATGAGGTGATAAGAGCCTATAAAACGGTTCTTGAAAAAGAGGATACATATGAGGAGATGCTGGCTGATGGAATAACGAACATGGGAATGCAGAATATAATCAATAATGACAGTAGAACGGACAAACTTTCATATGTTGGATATACGGAATTGGATCTGGATGGAGATGGTTCAGATGAACTGGTAATACTCAATTCAGATGGAGATATTTACGATGTGTATACAAAGAAGGAAGGACAGATAAAAAAAGTATTTCAATCATGGAATTATCGTGAAGGTGCATGGCTTGCACAGGGAAATCTCATTTGTCATAGCGCAACAGGAGGTGCAGGATATCATGGATTTGACGTATTCGAATTAGCAGATGGAAATTTAAAAACTAAAGAGAGTATTCAGGTGGATGATTCGATAAACCCAGAAGATGGAGATAAATTAGATGAATTGCAAAAGAAATATTTTGATATGGAGATGAACGTTTTGTTTAATCCACTCAGTGAATTTGAAAAGTGATCATATAAAAAGAAAATTTCTTTAATCGATTGAAAGCAGCGGGGAGGAGAAAAATGGGAAATTTCGGATTTGTGATAGTTGGTGTAATTGCGTTAGATATTTTTATTTGGGTATGGCTTATAATATCTGATAAAAAAACACTTACTCATTATGATTTCCTACCGAGGACAAAGGAATCTCTTGATGCGGAAGTGAGAGATGCAATTGTAAAAATAGACACAAATAATAGCAGTCATTGTAGATATTGTGGAGCTGAAATAGCACCTGGAAATAAATATTGTGGTATATGTGGTAAGAGTCAATTTCCTAAACAGAGTAAATACTTTAGTAGTGGACATAAAGGTACGATTAAGCAGGTTAATCAGTGGTTGGCAGAGAATCCAAATGTAAAAAATGTAACGATGAATGTAGAGCTTGGAAAAGGAATTGGGGCGTTTACTTATCGTTCTGTCATAACGAGCATAGAACTCCAGTATGAAATAGATAAAGAGTGTAATCCGTATCAGTATGCCGTTGTAGAAGTGAAAAGGCATTCTGGATGGTATACTTTCGATGCGAATAAGGCTGTAAATAAATGGAAAGAAAATAATCCAGCTGCACAGGTGGTTTGTGAGAGGTCAACGATTTGGGAAAGAAATGGAAGTGCTCATAATGCGCAGATTTATATGCTCATTAAATCGAAAGAAAAGCAGGAAGGTGTCGATGGAAACACATCTAAAGTAAATTATAAACGGAATAAAAAATGGTTAATTGTCCTTTGTGTATTGATTGCATTGGCAGTAGGAGGAATAACATATGTGAGTTCACTGCCCAGATTTACAGGAACAGGAAGCACAGATGGTTTGATTTTGAGTGTAGATCAGCCATTTTCTCGTATTATGAAGATAAATTACCAGAATACCGCTGCTAATGATTTTTCATTGGGATGGGTAGATAAATCAGCAGAGGTAGTAGCTGTAACTGATAAAGGGGAATATTCAGGCAAAATAGTGGGGGCTTTTGGTAATGATTCAAAATTAAAGCATGGGAAAAAGGGATTCTTTTTGGCGATATTTAAAGATATAGATGGGAATGTAGAACAATTAAATTTTAATGGAATTTTATATTTGAAAGATGATGGGCTTCCTGAACACAATACTGGGTTTGGAAATATGTCTGATAAAGAAGCTCAGGTTCAACTTTTGATCACACACAATAATGGAGATGCTTCCACAAATCTATTATCTGAGAACCCGGATACAGAAACCGCAGAGAATCAAAATACAGAAGTAGCAACAGAAGAAAGCAAACAACAATATAAAGTAACAACAGGTGGAACCAGATTGAACATACGAAAAGAGCCTCGGGCAGATGCAGAGGTAGTTCAAAAACTTGAATATGGTACTGTTTGCGAAGCCAGTGGAAATAAAAGTGAGAATGGAAGCTGGATAGAAGTTATTATTCCAGAGAGTGCTCAGACTGGTTGGGCAAGTGCTCAGTATCTTACTGAAATACCAGTGGAACAATCCATTAATGTTGGCGGGCAGGAAATGTCTGTAGATGAAGCAGAAGATGGAAATTCAGAACAAGTTCCAGAGAAGTCACAGTCGGAAGAAGTAAATCAGGTACAACAAATGCAAGAGTGGATGCAATCGGAAGAAGGGCAACGGGCACAACAGCAGATGCAGGAGTGGATGCAATCGGAAGAAGGGCAACAGGCGCAACAGCAGATGCAGGAGTGGATGCAGTCAGAAGAAGGCCGGCAGGCACAACAGCAGATGCAGGAGTGGATGCAGTCAGAAGAAGGTCAGCAGGCACAGCAGCAAGTACAGGATATGTTAAATAGTATGATGAATCAGTGAGGGGAAGAATATGTACTGTGTGAAATGTGGAACAGAACTGGAAAATGAGGAAATCTGCCCTTCCTGTGGACAGTTGAGGGAAGATCAAAAAGAAAAATATGTAAGAAATACATTAATCAGTGGTAAAGGACTGTATAGAAGCTATAGAGGAATAATCATCAAGTTGTTGGTAATCTTGTATGCGATAACGTTAATAGCCCCTTGGGTGATGAATGGTCAAATATATCAGGTGGAAATCTATAGAGGAATTGCAAGGGTCACTTCAGTATTATATGCCCTTTCAGTATTTTTTGCATTATGGCGAATTCTTGCCAAAGCTGGAATGCATGGGTGGGCGATGCTTATTCCTTTTTATAATGTATATTGTGTATTTAAACTTGCCTTTTATGAGGCGTTTCAGACGTTATTGATATATATTTCGGTGGCTTTTCTGGGAACATTCCTGACCTATTTTTGGGGAGCTTCAGGTCCATTGATATTGGCTATTTTTGTAGTATTCTGGATAATGCTGTACATAAAATTGCTATATAGAATTTCTGTTAATTTTGGACATGGAGCAGGATATACAGTTGGACTGATATTCATGCCGTATCTGTTTATCTTGCTGCTTGGCTGGGGAAATGATGATTATATATTAGACAGGGATGCGTATTATGGTGAAATAGATCCTCAGGAACTAAGATTCAGACCTCATAAAAAACATAAAAAGTGGTTGTTTATTCTAGTTGCATTAATTATTTTGGGAGTTGGAGGAATGTTATATGTTATTTCACTGCCAGAATTTACAGGAACGGGAAATGCAGATGGACTGAGTTTACAGGTGGATCAGTCGATTTCACATATTATGAAGATTAATTACCAGAATAATGCGCCTAATAAATTTTCGTTGGGCTGGGATCAGATGGCGAAGGTAGTAGCGATAACTGATAAAGGAGAATATACAGGAACAATATTCGGTGCCACCGGCTTTAATACAAAACTAAAACCTGGGGAAAGGGGATTTTTTGTGGCGATATTTCGAGATATAAAAGGGAATATTAAACAATTAAATTTTGAGGGTATTTTGTATTTGGGAGATGATGGCCTTCCAGAGCAAATGATTGATTACAGTATTAGGAAGATTTTTGACAGAGAAGCTCAAATTCAGATTCCCATTGTGTACAAGCCATAAAGTAAAGGTAAATTGTTTTGTAAAAAGTTTAAAAGTCTAAAACTTGATGGTTGATTTATGTGTCTTATGTATAGAAAGACAAAAGGGAGGGGAATTAAAAATGTTTTGCAGAAAATGTGGTTTAAAGTTGAAAGAGGGAGACAAGTACTGCTGGAAATGTGGAGCAGATATAATTGTTAAACCTGAGGATAAATCGACGGTTAACAGCAGATGGTTAACGTGGGTGATGATTGCCGTGCTGATTTGCTGTGCAGGTATTTTTGTGTATCAATGGCAGAGTGCGTCTGGCAGAGCAAAACTGAAGGATTGTATGAATGTGCAAAAAATTATGAATATATGGTCATCAGGTGAGGTAAATCAGGCACAGCAGCAGACGCAGGAATGGATGCAGCAGGAAGAGCTGAACTGGCAACAGCAGCAGATGCAGGATATGTTAAATAACATGATGAATCAATGAGGGAGAAAAAGAAGATGTACTGTGTAAAATGTGGAGCAGAACTGGAAAATGAAGAAGTCTGCTCTTCTTGTGGACAGTTGAGAGAAGATAGAAAAGAAAATACATAAAAAATACATGGATCAGCGGGAAGGGATTGTATCGAAATTACAGAGGAGTAATTATAAAGCTGCTGATAATCATGTATGCCATAACAATAACAGGACCGTTGATGATAAATGGTCAAATGTATTAGCTGAAAATCTGGAAAACAATTGCAAATGTTACGTCAGCGCTGTATGTGTTTTCTATGATTTTTGCGTTGTGGCGTATACTTGCTAAAGTTGGCATGCATGACTGGGCAATCTTTATTCCTGTTTATAATGTATATTGTTTATTTAAACTTGCTTTTGAAGATGCGTTAGTTTCGATGCTTTTATATATCGGATTTGGCTTTTGGGGAATGCTTCTCGGTATGGCATCCTTGCATGCCACACCGTTTATAGCTGGTGTTTTTCTGATATGCATGGCAGTGCTGTGCATTGGATTGGTATATAGGATTTCTGTCAACTTTGGACATGGAGCAGGATATACACTGGGATTGATATTGATGCCTTATTTGTTTGTATTTTTACTTGGATGGGGTAACGATGATTACGTACGAGATAGAAAAAAGATCCAGCATGATGCCGGGATAAGTACTTCAGAGTCAGGAAACGGAAAAAGCAAAAAGTGGCTGCTTATTCCGGTAATGTTAATTATCTTGGTAGCAGGAGGAGCGATATATGCAGGAAAAGCCTGGAATTCTGTTTTCCATAATGGAGAAGCCTCACAAAATGTTTCTTTTGAGAAACAAAATGTAGAAAATTTAGAAGATCAGAATACGGAAGTACCAAAAGAAGAAAGCAAACTGCAGTATACGGTAACAACAGGCGGAACCAGATTGAATATACGAAAAGAGCCTCGGGTAGATGCAGAGTTTACAGAAGAAGAGATAGCGGAAATGTTCCAGAACTAAAAAGATTAGTGAAAAATATATTAGTCTAGTACTCAGATCCAGTTTCCTATTGTATGCGAGTCGTGCAGTAAAAACAAAAAAACAGAAAAATTCTTGAAAATAATTAAAAATTTAAAACCTGGAGGAGGGGTTACGTGTCTAATAGGTAAAAGAACGGAGAGGAGGAATTGTTTAAATGCATGTAAGAGCAAGAAATGGATAGTCAGTTAAAGATGCAACTGAAACAATCAAATACCTAGGAGGAAACGAAAAGATGAAAAAAGTATGTAAAAAATTAATGACAATCGTAATGGCAACAGTTATGTTACTGATGACTGCAACACCTGCATTTGCAGGAAGTAATATCGGACTGTATATTCCGAAAAATATGACAATGACTTTGTATTCTAAACAGTCTGTAAAGAATAATCCTTATGCTAACACATCATATATTGCATACATAGAAAACGCTAAAGTGTCTGTAAAATCAAGTAATCCAAAGGTTGCAACAGTAAAAGTAAAATCGAAAAATATTGTAGTTACTGCAAAGAAAACGGGAAAAGCAACGATTACTATAAAAAAAGGATCAAAAAACTATCGTTGTAAAGTGACTGTGTCTAAATATGCGAATCCAATTAGTTCGGTAAAAGTTGGAAAGACAACAATTTCAGAAAAAAAATTCAATACCAATAATTACATGAATTTCAAATATTCCAAATATGCAGGAAAAAAGACGGCAGTCAAAATTAAAATGAAAAAGGGATGGAAATTGTTATCCATGGACTATGCCCAAAAGACATGGAGAAAAGGTGAGAATATTAAAAATGGTTCAAAAGTACCTGTGAAAGGTGGTTCAGGATTTACAGTAGGTGCTTATGTGATGAATACAGCTACACAGCAGACAGAAATTATCTCGTTACAGTTTAAATAAACCAAATAGTGATTTTGGTTGGATTTATAAGGATCCAAACCTCAATATATGCCTGATAATAAAAATCAGGCATATATTGACAAGAGGAGAAAAAATTTATGAAGAGATTAAAGACCTTATGTATCCTGCTGGCAGTGGTACTCACTCTAACATCCGTCACCCTGCTCCCGGTCAGCGCTGAAACAGACGGGGACGCCGTTATCACGGTACCAATCACCGTGCAGGAAGAGTATGATATGGCGCAGGAATTCTTTGAGATTCTGAACAAGAACCGTGCAGATGCAGGGAAATATGAATACATCCTGGATGACAGACTGATGGACCTGGCTATGGAAAGGGCTGCTCAGTGTTGTGTTTACTTTTCTCATCTGTCTTTAGTTTATAACAAGGAAAAATATGGAGCTTTATCCGGCACTTATATTGATAGGTATGGTTCTATTCCGAATAGTACCATTTTTCAGGAAGACATAGCGGAAGGGCTTGCGGATGCACAGAGCACCTATACAGTATGGCATAATTCCAGTGGACATAATGCAGTGATGATGGATACCAAGTATTTTAAATACTGCGGTATCGGTGTTGTAACCTACCATGGCAAAAGGGAATGGGTCCTTGTGGTATCCAATGCTCCGGTTGGAAATACGATTGGAAGTGTTTCTGGTTCCAAAACAAATACCAGAGATATCCGCGCAAAAGTAAAATATTTTGCAGGTGGAAATATCACTATCAAAGGACTGAATAAAAAAACAGATACCCCATTTGAATTTGCTGATTATAGTGGAAATGGCAACAGTGGATACTCAACTGCTGATTTTCCTAGTCTGTTTACTTATCGAAATAATACACCTGGCATTATTGATGTCGATGGACAGGGACGGATCACTACTAAAGCTGCCGGAGCTGGTTCTTTTACTGTATTCTACAGAGGGACTACAGAACTTTGTACCGTGAACGTAAATGTTAAGTTATCTTATAAAGATATGCTGGCACTGACACCAACTCCAACACCTAAACAGACGGAAACTGCAGCTCCAACCCAGCCGCCGAAACAGCCAGAGACAGCTAAACCTACAGAACCACCGAAACAAACAGAAGTTCCCAAACCTACAAAGGCTCCAGAACAGGCAAAACCAACCCAGCCTCCAAAACAGACAGAAGTTTCCAAATCTACAGCGACACCGAAACCTGTACAACCAGTAAAACCTGTTTCTACAAAGTTTACAGTAAAAACAAAAAATGTAACATATAATGGAAAAGCTCAGAAACCAGCTGTTAACGTATATGCTGGAAACAAAAAGATCTCCAGTAAGTATTACAGCGTATCCTACAAGAATAATAAGAATGTGGGCTACGGAACTGTTGTGGTAAAAGGAAAAGGCAGTTATGCAAAATATTCCGGATTTACTACATTTAAAATTAATCTGAAAAAAGTATCTTTAAGCTCCGTAAAGGCTCAGAAGAAAAAAATGGTCGTATATTGGAAGAAAACTGGTGGTAACCAGGGATATCAGGTACAATACAGTACTTCAAAGCGTTTTTCTTCAAATGTAAAAACCGTCAGACTTAGTGCCGGAAAGAAAAGTGTTACTATTAAAAATATTCCTGCGAAAAAACGCTATTATGTGCGTATCAGAAGTTATAAGAAAATTGGAAATAAAATCTGGTACACCGGATGGAGCAAAGCGAAAAATATAAGAACAAAGTGATTTTTTCGAAACTATCACATAAAGAAAAATATAAGAAAAGAAGGATGGATATGAAAAGTAAGAAATTGAAAACATTAGCAGTGGCAGTAGTGCTGTCTCTGACAATTGGTGCCGTCTCGCCTGTAACAGGGACAGAGATCCCGATGATCACGACCACCGTGGAAGCGGCAGCAAAGAAAGTGTCCTTAAAAGCATCCAATAAAAAGGTATACGCAGGAAAGACCGTAAAGATCAATGCGAAAGCAACGAAAGGGGCGAAGCTCAGCTATAAGACTTCCAATAAGAAGATTGCTACGGTGAATTCCAAAGGTGTCATCACTGGGAAAAGTGCCGGAACGGTAAAAATCACCATTACGGCAAAGAAATCAAAATATAAGACTGTGAAGAAAACTATCACGGTAAAAGTGGTAAAACAGAACCAGAAGATCACAGCCGCCAGCCAGACCCTTACCTTAGACCAGAGAAAGAATCTGGGAGCAAAAGCACGCACCCCGATGACATATAAGAGTTCCAACCCAAAAGTTGTATCCGTGGATAAGAAGGGAAACCTGAAAGCCCTGAGACCGGGTACTGCAAAAATCACTATCTATGCAAAAGCGACCGGAACCTTTAACAAGGCATCCCGCACCATTACGGTAAAGGTCACAAAAAAAACTGCAGCTAAACCAATAACACCGAAACCAGTAGTAAAACCGACTACAACTCCGAAACCGGTACAGCCAGAAACTAAGCCGGCGAAGAAACCGGAACAGACAGAAACTCCGTCCCAGCCAGAAACGAAACCGACCGAGAAACCGGAGCAGACAGAAGCTCCGGACAATACTTCTTATGTAATGGAGCTTGGCATCGAAAAAACCGCAGATGATACCATTTACATCGGAGAAGCTAAAGAGTGCAATGTAAAGTGGAAAGCTACCGGAAACACAACAAGAAAAGACTTTATCTATACATCCAGTGATCCGTCTGTAGCAACAGTAGATGAAAACGGAAACATCACCGGAGTCAAAGCAGGAAAAGTGATCATCACTGTCACATCCAAAACCCCGTTTGCAAAAGGAGGTTCCTGTCTGGATACGTTTAAGAAGTATACAGTAAAAGCTCACTACAACGATGCCTATGAAAACGGAGTAGGATTTAAAAATCCATCAAACGTTGATGAAAAAGGGCGAAATGTGGGTATTGGAGAAACCATCAATCCAAACAGGGGTATTACGAGATATGATGCTGAAAACGCAGAAAAATACCTGACCTTTGAGTCCAGTGACCCATCTGTAGCAACGATCGATGCCCAGGGTAATATTACCGGCGTATCCAAAGGGTATGTTACTTTCACTGTGAAAACAAAACTTCCAGTGGATAAAGCAGGGCAGATTTATAAAGAAGGCTCTACAACCTACCATGTAGGGGATTATACTTATGAAGAGATCCTGAATGGACTGACTATGGATACCGTAGCAGGACAGGCAGCGCACGAGGTAATGAATGACCTCAGACAGAATCCGGATCACAGAAACTTCTTTAAAGATTATCCGAGTTATCCGACAAGGGAATGGTCCGATGGGCTTTTGAGAGATGCAGCAACAAGAGCCTCCAGAAACATTGTATGTGTAATGCTTGGAGGATGGGCAGAAGGAGAAATGTCTACGATCAACCCACTTGCATCACACGGCGGTGCATTTAATGGGTATGGTGGATCAGGCTGGGAATCTACTGGCGAGGATCTTGGAAAAGCAGCTTCCGTATTCTTTGAGGATATTGGACATTTTGGAAATGAAACAGATTCATTTAACAAATACGAAGCAATCGCAGTAGTACAGTATAAGAATGAAGCAGGAGTGAACTTAACATCAATGATAGTACAGGCTGCTCCTGGAAAAAATCATGATATAGAAAATGCATTACAAAATACAGAAATGCCTCATAGTCAGTATTATGATATTTGTAACCATTTCGGAATTCCGACAACAGACACTGTTGAAGATTCAGGAAGTACACAGTCCATTACAGACGGAAATTTAACAGAAGATATCTTCACAGATGGTTCCACGGGTACAGTTGATAGCACATCCCCTGTCGAAACAGCAGAAGCCGGACAGCAGGAAGAGACAGAAGAAACAGAGGAATTTGAACTTTCCCCAGAGGAAGAAATAGATGCGGTTTCTGATGTGGATGAGATAATAGAATAATGAATTAAAATATCAAGGGGATGAAAGGTATGAAAAATAACAAATTAAAGGCACTTGCAGTTGCTTTGGTATTGACTATGTCGGCTGGTGCAATACCGACTACAGCAGGAATTGAAGTCCCAGCACTTACAACGACTGTAGAAGCCGCTGCAAAGAAGATAACATTAAAGGCATCCAGTAAAAAAGTGTATGCAGGAAAGACCGTAAAGATCAATGCGAAAGCAACGAAAAGGGCAAAACTCAGCTATAAGACTTCCAACAAGAAGATCGCCACGGTAAATTCTAAGGGCGTTATCACAGGTAAGAGTGCTGGTACAGCAAAGATTACCATTACAGCAAAGAAGTCAAAGTACAAAACTGTAAAGAAAACTATTACAGTTAAAGTTGTAAAGCAAAATCAGAGCATTGCTGTTGTGAACCAGAATCTGACAGTTGGACAGAACAAGAACCTGGGCGCAAAAGCCCGCACCCCGATGATCTATAAGAGTTCCAAGCCGAAGGTAGTGACCGTGGACAAGAAAGGAAACTTGCGGGCACTGAAGACCGGTACGGCAAAAATCATCATTTCGGCAAAGGCATCAGGGATGTACAACAAGGCATCTAAAACTATTGCCGTAACGGTTTCAAAAGCAGTAGCATCAAAACCTACAACTCCAACAAGGAAGCCAGAGGCACCAAAACCAACGGCAACACCGGTGCCAACAAAAGTACCAGAACCTACAAAAGCGCCAGAACCAACAAAAGCACCGGATCCTACAGCAACCCCAGAACCGACGAAAGCACCGGAACCGATGGCAACACCAGAGCCAACAAAAATTCCGGAGCTTACAGCAACTCCGATACCAACAGCTACTCCGACGGAAGCACCAAAACCGGAAGTATCGTATGTTACAGATCTGTATATTGAAAAGACCTCAAATGACACCCTGTGTGTTGGAGAACCAAAGGAGTGCAATATAAAATGGAAAGCTACTGGAAATACAACCAGAAAAGACTTTATCTATGTGTCCAGTGACCCGTCTGTGGCAACCATAGATGAAAACGGAACCATCACCCCTCTGAAAGCTGGAAAGGTTACAATTACTGTTACTTCAAAAACACCATTTTCTTCTTCAAAAGGGGCAGACTGCTTGAGTACTTCAAAAAAATATACAGTAAAAGCCCAGTACAACGATGAGTACGCAGGTGGGGTTGGGTTTAAAGACCCGGAAGATGTTGCAACTAAAGGAAGAAATGTTGGAATCGGGGAGACAATCAACCCAAATGAAGGAATCAGTGAATACAGTCCAGAAAAAGCAGAGAAATATTTGACATTTTCTTCCAGTGACCCATCTGTTGCTACAATTGACAAGTATGGGAATATCACTGGAGTATCCAAAGGATATGTAACATTTACAGTTAAGACAAAACTTCCTGTTGAGCCGACCGGCACTTATTATAAAGAGGCTTCTGCGACCTATCATGTAGGTGATTATACTTATGAAGAGATTCTGAATGGACTCACCATGGATACTGTAGCAGGACAGACAGCACATGAGGTAATGAATGACCTCAGACAGAACCCGGATCACAGAAATTTCTTTAAAGACTACCCGAGTTATCCAACACGTGAATGGGCTGATGATATGCTGAGATCAGCTACAGCAAGAGCTTCAAGAAATATCATGTGTGAGATCCTTGGTGGATGGAATGAGGGGGAAAAGTCAAGTGTCAATCCTCTTGCGTCCCATAAAGGAAATCTAAATGGATATGGTGGAGCCGGATGGGAGGCCACAGGAGAAGAACTTGGAAAAGCGGCTTCTGTATTCTTTGAAGATATCGGGCATTTTGGAAATGAAACAGATCCTTCTGATAAATATGAAGCAATTGCAGTTGTACAGTATAAAAATGCAGCAGGTGTTAATTTGACTTCTATGATAGTACAAGCAGGACAGTATACAGGAAAAGCTTCTATTACAGATGAAGTTAGAATCTCATGTATGCCAGAATCACAATATTATGATATCTGTAATCATTTCGGATTTGATATTGATGATAAACAGATGACTACAACAGAGGAAGAAGCACCTTCCGATGGAGAAAATGAAGCTACTATCTTCACAGATGGTTCCACTGATACAGTTGATATCACAGCCCCTGCAGAAACTGCAGATGCCGGACTGCAGGAAGAGACTGAAGGTGTAGAAGAAATCGAAATTGCGCCGGAAGAAGAAACAGATGTGGATGCGGTTTCTGATGTAGATGTAGCTTTCGAATAATGTTTTATCCCCACTGGAATTCCGGTGGGGATTTCTTTTACTCTATCAACTTTTTCCTTTTTCTGGAAATAAAACCAAACTTTTAAGTGTCAACTTTTAGGGTAGTAAAAGTTGCTCTCTTCTAGGAAAATCACTTGTTTTTTTAGAACAAAAAGTTGACATTTTTTCATAAAAGTTGGAATTTAGGACAATAAAAGTTGGGAAAATAGCAATGTTTATACTGATTTGAGTTAGGTTTGTTTGATTTCCGGGCAATTTTTCTCAAATCCTGCTGCCAACTTTTAGAAATCCTGATTTTCCTGTAAAAGTTGACATTTTTAAGAAATCGGATCATACTCATCCTAAAATTGCTATTTTAGAAAAAGCCCGGCGCGCAAATTCTCTTTAAAGAAGATCTATTTTAGGAAAATCCAGATTTTTCTAAGTGGATAATCAGAATAAGTATTGAGAAAAAATAGAAAATGCCAAATACGGCATAATCAAAGGGTGTTAATGCCGCATACGGCATAACCGATATTTTAGAAGGAGTTGCTTTATGCCGTATGTGGCATAATTAAACGGTGAAAATGCCGTATAGGGCATAAGTAAGAACTATTAATGCCGTATAAGGCATAAAGGAAAGTTGTTAATGCCGTATTGGGCATAAAGAAGTGTTATTAATGCCACATACGGCATAAGTGGTAATAAAAAATGCTGTATGTGATATAATTAGGGTAGCGGTAGCTGATGTTCCCGACATGTATGTCGGGAAGAAAATGGTTTTGGTGCGATATTGGTAGGTTTTGAGGTGATATTAGGGGTTTTTGGGCGATTTTGGAGGATACGGAAAAAGAGACCTGGTGAGTGGGTCTCTTTCTGTGAGGAGATTATTCGGTTTGATTCGCTTTTTTCTCTTGTTTTGCAAGTTGTCGTTTATATCGTATTTCACGCGGTAAAAGCCCTTCTGCTCCATATAAGAGCAGCGCCAGCTCTTGAGAGGATATATCTATTCCATACCATTCTCTGAGACCGGCCGCTACGTAGTCGTACGTGCAGCCATCGTTGAGTCGTTCGATTGCCTTCGTGATCGCAGCTACTCGATTTGTATAATCAAGTTTTTGAATTAAATATTGAAAATTATCTATTATTTCCTGTACCGGCAGATCAGATCGGACGTAATCAGCTAATTCCGCAATAGTTTTTGTTTTTTCACTCATTCTTTTTATCCTCGGAATCCGCTTTTGACAGGATTTTTTCCAAATCCGCTCTGATCCATGCAATGGCATCATCATCAAATCCTAGATCATTTTTTAACATGTTATAGGCAGTATCTTCAGCAATACGTTTATAATAAATCTGTAGCATTAGGGCCAGTGCCGCACCGGTGATTCGAATTGCATCTCCATATCCAAAATCCTTTTTCTCTTTTAAATGTTTTAAATCTTCATTCATGGTTGTTTTCCTCCGTTTCCTTGCGGGTCCAAATCGCCTTACCACTCCGTGCCTTATAAAGATGAGTGCTGTTTTTCTCTGGGTCTTGCACGTCGTCGTACCTGTAATTAATTATAGTGAGAGTAGCAGGTCCGTATTTCTCATTTATGGCACGCATCAGTTTGCGGCTTTTTCCGATTTTCGATTGATGCATGGTTAATGTATAGGAGTCATCAAATAAGACAGCCAGGTTAATGTATGCCAGGTCACTCTTGAACTGAACAATTTGAACTACGTGATCTTTATATAATTTGATTAATCCTGGGATGATTTCATCAAGAATTTGTTGAACAGGGATATCAGCGGCAAGATGTTTGTATACTGTCCTATTTTTCAAGATTAGTTCTTGAGAAATCCTCATAATGTCTATACTATCAACAGACTCATTCGTTTTTTTGATTGACATTTCCAGGTCTCCCTTCTATCGCATCAGCGATTTTAGAAAAATTTTTCTCTATTTCTACCTGTCCTACCAGGTATTCAAAGGCGGAATCGGACAAATCTACACAAAACCATTCCTTGATGCTGGCTTGGGTGGCAGCCGGATCCATGCCGGCGCGTAAAAGGCGGAGCGCAGTCTCTTTTGCGCGCTTTTCTATAGCTTTCTGCTCCAGATATTGTTTGGCTTCCATCTTCCAGCTTATAATATCTTCATATTTGATTTCAGAGTCTTGGAAAAAGTCGTAAACAGGATGGCTATTTCCGCCGTGATTACAGTATAGATCCTGTACGACTTTCTTGGCCTTGTCCCAGCGACCGCGGAGATACGCTACGCGCTCTACTGTTGTTTTGAGAGGAGTAGCTACTACCTCTTGCAATTGTCTAAGTGTCAGGTTATCAACCTCTGTTCCGGTATTGTCACTGTCAACACTGGAACAGATATTGTCGATTTCTTCCTCAGAAAGCTCTGGGTAAACGCTGTGAATGATATCCGGCGACACGCCACATTCACACATGCGCTTGGCCTTGCGGATCCGGCAGCACCGATCATGGAGACTGGATGGTGAGAGATCTGTTCTCCTCTTGCCGGTAAGCTGTTCTTCTTCCTCGTCGGATTTTGCCTCTGCTTCTAAAATTTTCATTGCATGTTCGGGGATTTCTACGCCATACCAGTTATCAATACATATCCTGACATCAGCAGGAGGCACATTATCTCGCAACATTGCAATAGCTGTTACAGCAGCAATCTCCCTGGCTTGTTGGTAGTAATAGATTTCTACGTAATTGTGAATACCTTGGACGCTACCATACAACTCGTTAATGGTTCCTGTTTTTTCCTCGTTATTCATTCGTTGTCCTCCTTAAAAATCTTGCGAAATGTGTTACCGGATAACATTTCTATGGCTGCCTTAAATCCCTGCTGAAATCCCCACAAATCAGCAGCCCCGGCAAGTTCCATTATCAAAGACTCAATCTCCAGATGCGTATTATCTTCAGTGGCCAGAATCTGAATGACAGTGTCAATAGCATCTTGCAGTTTGTGTGGGTATCCGTTATTACAGAAATATGCATAGATTGTCCGCATCAGATCTTCGCCGTCCGTTTCAAGCCGGTCTGGATTCCATTCGCTAAAATCAATTTCGTTCGTCATTTTGCACAACACCTCTTTTCTATAATATTATGTGGAAATAGTATCATAGAAATCTTTGAAAATACAGCATTTATGTGGATAAATAGTATTTTCGTCACTTTTACTTTTGGAATGCTTTTTGGGATACTTCAATTTTTATTCAGATATCTGAATATTTCGTTGTGCAAAATGACGAATGATTTTTAAGACAAAAAGAGAGGAGGAGCGACAAATTCTTGTGCAGATTTCACAACAAAAATGCTTTTATAGCATAAAACTTTGTATGCACTTGTTCTTATAGGAATTTGAACGATATTGTCAGTTTATTAAATGAATTTATGAAATTGTGCATACAATAGCTTTTGGATAGTGTGCCAATAGACTTTTTGGGACAGTCTGTTATAATAATATTATCAGATCTGAAGGAGATGTTCGTTCTCCCTGTTATATAAACGGGTCGTGAAAATCGGCTCGATGTTTCAAAGTTTTTCCAGAAAAAGTACCTTTAAACTAAAAATGAGATCCCCTGCAAACCTGCAAAAAAGGAAGGAGTGCCCACATGCCGGAAAATGAGATTTGTTATCTGAGCGAATTAGTTGAAAGGAATCTTGACGAGGTCCTTGAAAAAACGGAATTTGCGCTTGTAAATTACGTTGGGTTAACCCCAGAAGAAGCAAACAGGACAGTTAATATTACATTACAACACATAATAAGAAGAAACTCTGTCAGTCAGCAGGAACGACCGCGAACTATCCGCATCTCAACAGATAGTGACCCGGATTTCGCATTAACAGAAATAACACTCTGCTAATTATAGTAACCCGGCAATAATATTCCAAAAAGTCCACCATTTCATATGATCTGGTGGCCGGACAAATCCTACTACATACGGCAATATCCGGACGCGTCTGATATTAAGAAGATTAACAATTAGGAGGATCCATAGAACATGTAAGCAAAACCTACTATTACATATCTACGTACCGCACAGCAACTCATAAGAAAAAGCTGATGGCAGCAGGTGCAACTGTTGACAACATAATAATTGAACGGTTTCACGGAAAAATACCGGACAGAGAAGAATATCAGCGTCTTAAAACCCAGTTTTTAAAACCCGGCGACACACTGGTTATCTATGATTTGGAGGCTCTTGGCGGTAAAAGAAGTGCCAAGAATGAACTAGAATATTACAAAGCTCACAATATCCACGTAAAAATCGTAGATATCCCGACAACCGCAATTGATTATCTGGACAATCCGGAGATTAGTAATATGATTCTGGACACCATCATAAGTACCCTCGATTATGTTATTGACCACGAGATAGAACGAACCCACAAAAAGCAGACCCAGGGCGTTGACCGGATCCGTGATAAACCAGCCTGGAATAACTATGGCAGACCGCAGGTACAGTTACCGACTAATTACGAAGAGGTTATGCAACGCTGGACGCGAGGAGAGATTACCGCAGCGGCAGCGATGGGACTGACTGGACTGAGCAGGACTACATTTTACAGGCTGGCCCACCAGTACAAAAATGGAGGACTGCAGGTATGAGAGATATAGATTATTTTATGAAATTAAAATATCCCATTCAAATCATAGAAGATCCAGTTGAGGGTGGCTATACCGCAACTATTCCAGATCTACCCGGATGCATTACCTGCTGCCAGAGGTGGCAAGATATTCCGGCAATGATAGCAGACGCGAAACAGGCCTGGATAACTGCAGCAATCAGAGAAGGTATCCGGATTCCGGAACCTACAGGTATTAATAACGTGGAGGTATATAAGAATGTTTGACGATTTCGGATTTAACGGTGGATTTGACGATTTTAACAGTGGCATGAATGACCTGTATTATCAGCAAGATGCTATGCAACAAGAACTATTCCAGCAGCAACAGGATCAATTCCAACAGCAACAGTTCGACAGTATGCGACAGCAACAGGACGAATTCCAGCAGCAGGTAACAACACAGCAAAATCAATCCCTGCTACATCGTATTATAGATTTCATCTTTTTTTAATAAGAAGAAACACAGAAAAAGGGGCAGCCTGTCAAAAAGCTGTCCCTTAAAAATTATCCTGTCCAAAAGATGGTTCCGGAATTGTCCTACCAGCTGCCTGAGCTGTTTCTATCCATTCACGGATCACAATTTTAGCATTTTCGTAAGCCTCATTCGGACTCTCACCGTCCGCCATGCATCCAGGCAGATCCGGAACAGATATTATATAACATTTATCATCTTGTGAATATTTTAGTACTACACAATAATTCAATCTATTTTCCATCCTGTAAATTTATTCTATAAACATTATAGCATAAATCCTAGAAGCTGAAATAGATTGAAGTATTGTTTTAATAGTAAATAAAAGGAAAAAGGAGGAAATTAAATAAAAAGAATAGAAAAGATAAAATAACGACTATAAACATGCGAATTTTTGCTATTTTTCACCAGAAATAACATATTAATAGTGATTAATAGAGGAAATGAACATGGAAACATAAAGATTATTCCTCTGTTAAGAGACGGAAAGTTGATTGACTGAATATGCTAATTATTGAGCAGTATGTAAGAGGAATAATCTTATGGTCGAAAATGAGAACAGAATTATATTAAAATTAGCAGAATTATTACTGCAGGAGAAATTAATAACACCTGAAGAAAAAAGTAAACTGTACATATTGGTAAAGAAGGAAGGCAATATATGATACGAGCTGTTATCTATTGCCGGTGTAGTACAGAAGAAGAAAGCCAGAAAAACGCCCTTGAAAAACAAGTTGCAGAAGCTGAGTCTAGTGTAAGACAATACGGCTGGGTTCTTGTAGATCGATACGTGGAAAGTCGGTCCGGAACTACCGCAAAAGGCCGCAATGAATACAAGAGATTATTTAATGATCTCCTGACAGACAAATTTGACGTAATCGTAATCAAATCACAGGATCGTCTGATGCGAAATACTAAAGACTGGTACCTGTTTGTAGACCGTCTGTGTACAGAGCAGAAAAAACTTTATATGTACATAGAAAACAAATTTTACAGTACAGATGATGCTCTTATCACGGGTATTAAGGCAATTTTAGCGGAAGAATATAGCCGAGAACTCAGCAAAAAGATCAACAATGCTCACCGAAATCGCCAGAGGGATGGTGGGAACGTCATGCTCCCTGGAAATGCATACGGTTTCAAACGTATGCCAGATAAAAGTGTAGCATTAGTAGAGAAAGAGGCAGAAATTAAGCGTGAAATGTACAGGTTGTGTGCGGCAGGTTATGGAACACGTACGATATCTACGATCATGCGAAATAGAGGAATTGTTAATCGCGATGGAAAGCCATTCACATCCAGTTATATATTAAGGATGCTCAGAAACCCGATTAATAAGGGTACTGCAGTCATGGGTAAATATCACTTTGATTTTGACAGCAAGCGAACAATTAAAAATCCTAAAGAGAAAATATATATCCATGAAGATAAAGTGCCGAGAACGGTATCTGACGAGCTCTGGAATGCAGCAAATGAGCAGATTGATAAACGTTCTGTGAAAACAAAAGACGGCGAAGACGATATCGGTAAAAATCCCGGAAAATATCAGCTGAGCGGTAAAATAGTATGTGGTATGTGCGGCCAGCCTTATTGGAGGAAAGTGCACCGAAAACACAGCAATCACGAGCTGATATATACCTGGGCTTGTAGCTCCTATTTGGAACTCGGCAGATCCGATAATTTGCGCGCTCGGCCAAATCTGCGAAAAGTGTTCTTGGAAAACGAAAAGGGATGCGACAACATTAATATTGCGGAAAATGAGTTTTACGCTGTTTTAGAAGAAATCTGCAGCAATCAATATCAGAAGAATAAGAAAAAGATCATTGAAAAAATAATGAAACTGCTTTCAAAGTCGCTGAATAATCAGGACGGCACAAAAGAAATTGAGAAGCTGGAGCGAGAGCAGGAAGACATCGAGAGAAAAATGAAATTTCTTGTCGATAAGCTGATTGACGGTGTGCTGACAGATCAGATGTATAAGACAAAACAGGAAGAGCTGGAAAAGAAGCGAGATCAAAACAAAAAGAAAATATTAGAGTTAACTGAGCGAACTTCCAATACGCAGAACATAAAAGACCGCCTGCAGGAAATAGAAACCAGGCTAAATGACGATGATCTGTTTAAAAAGGCAACGATTGATGATATGCTGGAAGAAGTTGACAAGATTGTGGTGTATCCGCGATATATGGAAATATATTTCAGTCTGTCGAGTGTAACAGGTTGCATGGATCTTAAAATCTTTGACGGCGATAAGAAATGTTTCAGAGTTGATTATGGAAACAGATTAGATTATAAAGGCAGACAGTGTGACGCACGCGAAGTTGTTGTTGATCTTATTCGCGAGAATCCACGTATTACAGGAAAAATGATTGCAAAAGAAATAGGCTGTAGTTTGTCTGGAGCGAATTATAAATTAAAAGTATTAAAAAAAGAAGGGCGAATTCGTTTTAATGGTGCCGGTGGCAAGGGCTGCTGGGAAATTCTGGAATAGCCGGAAAATAGGCAAAAAATGAGTATTACGATATCAGTTCGTATCCGTATGCCTGCACAGTTAAAAGTCTGGCTTCCATAGATGATAAGATATCCGAGACCTTTTCTGGCACCGATGAACTCGCCGATGATAACACCCACCAGACAGAGACCAATGTTTACTTTCATAACACTGATGATCAGAGGAAGGGAAGCTGGCAGAATGATTTTTGTCAGTTTTTCTTTTTTGTGGCCTCCCAGAGTTTCAATCAGTTTTAGTTTTTCCGGATCTGCCTGGCAGAAACCGGAGTACAGATTAATAACAGAACCAAAGATAGCCACGGACATGCCGGCAACTACAATGGTTCGCTCATTGGCACCCAGCCATACAATCAGAAGAGGTGCAAGGGCAGATTTCGGGAGACTGTTCAGTACCACAAGGTAAGGCTCCAGGATTCTGGAAGTCTTTGGAGAACACCAGAGAAGAATGGCAGTTCCAACGCCCAGGATTACAACAAAAAAGAAACTGACAAGAGTTTCTGTCAGAGTAACTCCAATATGGGAAAACAGGGACTGATCCCTGCACATGGAAAGAAAGGTTTTTCCGATGAGGGAAGGGCTGCTGAAAATAAAGGAATCAATCCATCCGCATCTGGCAGACATTTCCCAGAGTCCCATAAACAGGACAAAGAGAAGAATTCGTGCTGTGAAGATCAGACGTTTTTCTTTTTTATACTGTAAAAGATATTGTTTCTGATGTCTGGAAATTTCAGGCATTTTCGTTGAGCTCCTTCCATATGAGATTAAAATATTTTTTAAAATCCGGAGCATTTCGGGAAGAAAGCGGAGTACGGTTATTGATATTCAGATGGATGTCAACAATTTTCTGTACAGTGGCAGGGCGGGGAGAAAGAATCAGTACCCGGTCTGCCATGCTGATGGCCTCGGAGATATCGTGAGTAACCAGAATTGCAGGTTTGCCGGAATTTCGGAGAATTTTTCCAATGTCATCACTGACATTTAAGCGGGTCTGATAATCCAGCGCGGAAAATGGTTCGTCCAGAAGCAGAAGTTCCGGTTTCAACACAAGGGTCCGGATCAGGGCGGCACGTTGCCGCATACCGCCGGAAAGCTGAGAGGGCCTGGCATCCCGGAAACGGTCAAGACCATATATCCGGAGAAGTTCTTCGGCATGAGAAAGTTTTTCGGGAGTGAGTTCTTTACGGATTTCAAGGCCAAGGAGAATATTTTTGTAAATACTGCGCCACTCCAGAAGATGATCTTTCTGAAGCATGTATCCTACAGCGGTACTGCCGGCAGATACCGGCTTTTCATCCAGAGTAATGGAACCACATTCCGGGGCGAGAAGGCCGGCAATCAGATTGAGAAGTGTAGATTTGCCGCAGCCGGAGGGTCCTACAATGGACAGAAATTCGCCGGGCATCAGGTCAAAGGATATATGAGAAAGGGCAGGTGTCTCACCGGACAATGTGTGATAGGAAAGACACACATCCCGTACTTTCAGGATGGGATTCATGGATATTGCCTCCTTTTTGTAGATAATGGTATAATATTATCATATGTCTGAAACAGGAGAAGGCGCATGGCAGAAAAGGAGACGCCGGTGCCTGCCGCCAAACAGTCAGAGAGAAAGGAATTACAAACATTGAATAAAAGAAACTACCAGAAAGAGCTTGATAAACTGATCGAAAACATTCAGAAAGAGGGAAAAACGCCCAGACTTTTTCTCCATGCCTGCTGTGCACCCTGTAGCAGCTATGTGATGGAATATCTGTCACAGTATTTTGAGATCACCATATTTTTTTATAATCCCAATATTGCACCGGCGGAGGAATATGCACACCGTGTGGCTGAGATCCGGCGTCTGATCGGGGAGATGGAGTTTGTACATCCGGTAACGCTGGTGGAAGGACGGTATGACCCGAGAGAATTTTATGAGATGGCAAAGGGCCTGGAAGACGTTCCGGAAGGAGGAGAACGGTGCTTTCGGTGTTACCGCCTGCGGATGGAAGAGGCGGCAAAGTTGGCGAAGGAGGGCGGATATGATTATTTCACCACAACCTTAAGTATCAGCCCGCTGAAAAATGCACAGAAGATCAATGAGATCGGTGAGGAGCTGGCAGAAATCTATAAAGTGCCACATCTGACTTCAGATTTCAAGAAAAAGAATGGCTACAAGCGTTCCATTGAGCTGTCCCACGAGCACGATCTGTACCGACAGAATTACTGCGGCTGTGTTTTTTCAAAAAGAGAAGCACAGGAAAGAGACAGAAAAAGAGTCCTGGAAAATTCCGGGGATTAAGAAGAAACAATACAGTTTCGTAAAAAGAAACAGGACGGGAAAAAATATCTCCCGTCCTGTATTTAGCATTATGCAAAATCATCAGGGTTATCACATGCTTCCTCATAGACTGCAGCATGGGCATGGGCCATATCCTGATAATAGTTACTGATTGCTTCAAACCAGTTACATATATCATCATTATGCATCAATTCAAGCAGCAGGTACATGAAATTGCAGACAATATAGGAAATCTGGTGGCGTTTGGACGGGGAGAGGCCGTTTACAAAATCATCAACCCGGTCACGGATATCATCTAAAGCATGCATGGATCTTTCCAGATCTGCAAGTAATTTCTTGTACAGAGTTTCATTGAAGTTTGTAAAATCAACATGAAAAACAGTACCTGTGCATAATTTTGAAGAGAAAACATTTTTGTTTTCATCATATACTCTTGCATCTAAAGAATGGTTTTTGTCATATTCGACAATCTTTTTCAGATTTTCGTATAATACGGGTACAAATTTTTGATCTTCCAGCATAGCCAGATAAATATATGGCATATCAGACAACCACCAGTGAAACAGTTTATCTGATATTATGCGATAATTCGGATCCTTCCATATATGAGGACATCCTCGCTTGATATTTTCGGAAATCATGACTTCCGTTGTACCGTCAAACTTAAACACATCTGAAAACAGGGCTTTTAAAATATATGTTACAGCAGCTTCTGAATTTATCATATTTTCATGTGCTGTATCTGAAAGAATACTCATATTAAATACCTCCGGTTTATCCATTTTATCCGTGGGGTTATTATATCAAAAAAATGCTCAGTATAAAATACTTATGGTATGTATAAGTATGAAAAACTTTGCATTTCCATAAAAATATGATACACTAACACAGAAAAGTGCAGACGTCCGGGAGGCGGATCTCATGTCCGCCCGGAGAAGACAGTTCTGCCGCAAAAAAGAAAAGTGAGGAAGAATATTATGGCACAGTTATGGGGAGGCCGTTTTACAAAAGAAACGGACAAGCTGGTTTACAATTTTAACGCATCGATTTCTTTTGACCAGAAGTTTTATAAACAGGATATCTGCGGAAGCAAGGCACATGTTGCCATGCTTGCAAAACAGGGAATCCTGACAGAGGAAGAAAAAGATCAGATCACAGAAGGGCTGGATGGAATCCTTAAAGATGTGGAAGAGGGCAAACTTGAGATCACATCCGAGTACGAGGATATCCACAGTTTCGTGGAGGCAAACCTGATCGACCGTATCGGAGACGCCGGAAAGAAACTCCACACAGGAAGAAGCCGTAATGACCAGGTGGCTCTGGATATGAAACTGTATGTCCGCGACGAGATCGATGAGACAGACAAAGAGCTGAAAGACCTTCTTCTTGCCCTGCAGAAGATCATGGAAGAGAATGTACACACCTACATGCCGGGATTTACCCATCTCCAGAAGGCACAGCCGGTAACTCTGGCTCACCATGTAGGCGCATATTTTGAGATGTTTAGGAGAGACCGTGACAGACTCTTTGATATCCGTAAGAGAATGAACACCTGTCCTCTTGGAGCCGGAGCACTGGCAGGAACCACTTATCCGCTGGATCGTGCTTATACCGCAGAGCTTCTTGGATTTGATGCTCCTACCAGAAACAGCATGGATTCCGTGTCTGACAGAGATTATGTGATCGAGCTCTTAAGCGCATTTTCTACCATTATGATGCACCTGAGCCGTTTTTCCGAGGAGATCATCCTGTGGAACTCCAACGAGTACCGTTTCGTTGAAATTGACGACGCATACAGCACAGGCAGCAGCATCATGCCGCAGAAAAAGAACCCGGATATCGCAGAGCTTGTCCGCGGAAAAACAGGCCGTGTCTATGGTGCACTGACATCTATCCTTACAACTATGAAGGGAATTCCCCTTGCATATAACAAAGACATGCAGGAAGATAAAGAGCTTACGTTCGATGCCATTGATACTGTAAAGGGATGTATCGCCCTGTTTACAGGTATGGTTTCCACCATGCAGTTCAATAAGGCAAATATGGAGGCAAGCGCAAAGAGAGGATTTACAAACGCAACAGATGCCGCAGATTATCTGGTAAACCATGGCGTACCGTTCCGTGATGCCCACGGTATCGTAGGAAGACTGGTTCTTCTCTGCCTGGATAAAGGAATCTCCCTGGATGAGCTTCCACTTTCCGAGTACAAAGAGATCAGCCCTGTTTTTGAGGAGGATATCTACGAGGCGATCAGTATGAAGACCTGTGTGGAGAAACGAGTAACTCTTGGTGCACCGGGACCATCTGTTATGGAGCAGGTGATCGCTCAGAATAAGGAATATCTTGAAAAAAATTAAGATAATGCTTGCATTTTCCGAAAAATTGGTATAGTATTTACAGAAAAGACAAATGTGTGCCATAGAGGGACACAAGATGAGGAGAGTTTTATTATGAGTGAAAAACTTAAAGTCGGCATTTTAGGTGCAACTGGAATGGTTGGTCAGAGATTCATTTCTCTTCTGGAGAATCACCCGTGGTTTGAGGTGGTTACTGTAGCAGCAAGCCCGAGAAGCGCAGGCAAGACCTACGAGGAGGCTGTAGGCGGCAGATGGAAAATGGATACTCCGATGCCGGAGGCAGTAAAGAAACTGGTCGTTATGGATATCCACGAGGTAGAGAAAGTTGCAGCTACTGTTGACTTTGTATTCTCCGCAGTTGATATGACGAAAGAAGAGATCAAGGCAATCGAGGAAGAGTATGCCAAGACAGAGACACCGGTTGTTTCCAACAACAGTGCACACCGCTGGACACCGGATGTTCCGATGGTAGTTCCGGAAATCAACCCGGAGCACTTCGATGTGATCGAGTTCCAGAAGAAACGTCTCGGAACAAAACGCGGATTCGTAGCTGTTAAGCCGAACTGCTCTATCCAGAGCTATGCTCCGGTACTTACCGCATGGAAAGAGTTTGAGCCATACGAAGTAGTAGCTACTACATATCAGGCTATTTCCGGAGCAGGAAAAACATTCAAAGACTGGCCGGAGATGGAGCACAACATCATTCCGTACATCGGCGGTGAGGAAGAGAAGAGCGAGAAAGAGCCGTTAAGACTCTGGGGGAAGATCGAGGACGGTGTGATCGTTCCGGCTACCACACCGGTGATCACATGCCAGTGCGTACGTGTTCCGGTTCTCAACGGACATACAGCAGCTGTATTCGTTAAATTCCGCAAGAAACCGACCAAAGAGCAGCTGATCCAGAAACTGGTAGAGTTCAAGGGACTTCCGCAGGAGCTTGAGCTTCCAAGCGCTCCGAAGCAGTTCATCCAGTATCTTGAGGAGGACAACCGTCCGCAGGTACAGATGGATGTAAACTATGAGAACGGAATGGGAGTATCTGTAGGACGTCTTCGTGAGGATACTGTTTACGATTACAAGTTTATCGGACTTTCTCACAACACTGTAAGAGGTGCTGCAGGCGGAGCTGTTCTCTGTGCAGAGACTCTGAAAGCCAAAGGATATATCCAGGCAAAATAATCTGGTAATTCTTCATAGAGATAAAAAATCAGCAGAAACGGGATATCGGGTTTTCCGGTGTCCTGTTTTTGCGTGTGTGGAAGGAACAAAAAGACATGCGTAAAAAAGTGATCACCACAGTTGTCACGTTTTCTACGACCACAGCTGCCATGAAGATGGAAAAAACGGCGAAGGAAGCAGAATTTCCGGGAAGACTGATCCCGATCCCGTCGGAGATCAGCGCCCAGTGCGGGCTGGCCTGGAAATGTGTGGAACAGTCCGAGGAAGAAGCGGAAGTTTTTCTGAAAGAAAAAGAACTGGCCTGGGATGGCATCTATCGTGTTTTAGCATAAAGTGGATATTGTTTGTTGTGTATAACAAACCAGAAATTTTTGGAAATTTTCGCATTTTTATTGTGAAATAAATGGTAAAGTGTTACAATATAACAAGCAGATTTCCGGAAAGCGTGTTACTGTGAACAAAGAAGCAGTAACAAAGTGCCACGCTTGCTAAAAAATATGTGGAGGTGCTATTTATGAACAGGGAGGATGTAGAGAAACTGTCAACCGCTGCGAAAGGTAAGATTAATTTACTGAACAGCAATTTCGGAAAATACTTTATGCGGTCGATCATGGCCGGATTTTTTATTGATGTGGCGATGATCTATAGTAATGTAGTAGGAAATGTATTTTCCAAAACATTCCCGGAATGGGGGAAATTCCTCGGAGCCCTGGTGTTCTCTATTGCGGTTCTTCTGATCGTAATGGTAGGAGGAGAGCTGTTTACCGGTAACAATCTGGTAATGGCATTTGGTGCGTATGACAAGAGCGTATCATGGAAAGACGTGGGCAAGGTCTGGGGAATCAGTTACATCGGCAACTTTGTGGGATGCCTGATCCTGGCTCTGATCTTTGTTGGTGCCGGAGCGTCCGGTACAGCAGATTACTTTGCGGGATTTATAAACGGAAAACTCAGTATTCCGGCAGGACAGATGTTTTTCCGTGCGGTGCTCTGTAATTTCTTTGTCTGTCTTGCAGTTCTCTGCGGCATTAAGCTGAAGAGTGAGTCAGGCAAATTCCTGATGATCACGATCTGTATTTCAGGTTTCGTTGTCAGCGGATTTGAGCACTGTATTGCAAATATGGGTATCTTTACAGTTGCATTCTGTATGGTGCCTGGATTGTCTGTCGGCGCTATGCTTAAGAGCATGGTGATCGTAACATTGGGAAATATAGTTGGCGGAGGCGTGCTTCTGGCATGGCCGCTTAGAAAGATGAGTGCAGATAAATAGTATGGCAAAGGCTTTATACATAGCGGAGAAGCCCAGCGTGGCACAGGAATTTGCGAAGGCTTTGAAGATCAACGGTCAGAGAAAAGACGGATATCTGGAATCAGCAGATTCCGTGGTGACCTGGTGTGTAGGACATCTGGTTACCATGAGTTATCCCGAAAAATATGATATCAAGTATAAAAGGTGGAGTTTTGATACCCTGCCTTTTTTGCCGCGCGAATTTAAATATGAAGTGATCCCCGGAGTCAAAAAGCAGTTTGAGATCGTAAAAGGATTGCTGAACCGGCCGGATGTGGAGACCATTTATGTGTGTACCGACTCCGGACGTGAGGGTGAATATATTTACCGTCTGGTAGCCCAGATGGCAGGAGTGAAGGGAAAAGTCCAGAAACGAGTGTGGATCGATTCCCAGACAGAAGAAGAAATTTTAAGAGGGATCCGGGAAGCAAAAGATATCTCGGAGTATGATAATCTGGCAGCGTCTGCCTACCTCCGTGCAAAGGAAGACTATCTTATGGGAATCAATTTTTCCAGGGTGCTGACCTTGCGTTATGGCAGCAGTGTAACCAATTATCTCCATTCCAAATATCAGGCCATTGCGGTAGGCCGTGTAATGACCTGTGTCCTTGGTATGGTGGTGCGTAGAGAGCGGGAGATCCGTGTCTTTGTGAAGACACCGTTTTACCGAGTCTTAAGCAGCATTGCCCTTGCAGGCGAAAGTTTTGACGGAGAGTGGAGGGCTGTGGAAGGCAGCCGGTATTTCCAGTCCCCGTATCTTTATAAAGAAAATGGTTTCAAGAAAAAAGAACATGCCCAGATGCTGATCGATCAGCTGATGGTGAACCAGCCCCTTTCCTGTACCGTGGAGAAAGTGGAGCGAAAAAAAGAAAACAAGAATCCGCCCCTTCTTTTTAATCTGGCGGAGCTTCAGAACGTCTGCTCCAAGCTCTTTAAGATCAGTCCGGATGAGACACTCCGGATCGTGCAGGAGCTTTATGAGAAGAAACTGGTGACGTATCCGAGAACGGATGCCAGAGTGTTGTCTACAGCAGTTGCCAAGGAGATATATAAGAATATTTCCGGCCTTCGAAATTATCAGCAGGCAGGAGCTGCGGCAGCAGAGGTTCTGGGAATGGAATCCTGGAAAAACATTACGAAGACCAGGTATGTGAATGACAAGCAGATCACAGACCATTATGCCATTATTCCTACCGGCCAGGGGCTGAATGCACTGGGAAGTGTGTCTCTTACCGCACAGAGAGTGTATGAGACGATCGTGAGGAGGTTTTTATGTATTTTTTATCCTCCGGCTGTTTATCAGAAAGTGAGCCTTGTGACGAAACTGGACGGGGAATCATTCTTTTCCTCTTTTAAAGTTCTGAAAGAAGAAGGCTATCTGAAGATCGCCACGAACTCTTTTGCCCGGAAAAAAGCTTCCGACAGTGAGAAAGGCGGCAACGGGGAAGAGGAAGAAGTTTCCTGTGATACGGTGCTTCTGGAGGCGTTGCAGAAGCTGAAAAAGGGTGATATACTTCCTGTGAACGGTTTAAGTATCAAGGAAGGCGAGACTTCGCCTCCCAAACGATACAATTCCGGTTCCATGATCCTTGCCATGGAAAATGCGGGACAGCTGATCGAAGATGAAGAGCTCCGTGCCCAGATCAAGGGAAGCGGGATCGGCACCAGTGCCACTCGTGCGGAGATCCTGAAGAAACTTTTTAACATCAAATATCTGGCACTGAATAAGAAAACTCAGGTGATCACCCCCACACTTCTGGGGGAGATGATCTTTGATGTGGTAAACTGTTCTATCCGGCAGCTTCTGAACCCGGAGCTTACGGCAAGCTGGGAAAAAGGCCTCACCTACGTGTCAGAGGGAAGCATCACGGAACAGGAATATATGGACAAACTGGAACATTTTGTGCGGGTGCGGACCCAGCAGGTGGAAGCAAGCAATTATCAGTACAACCTGCGGCAGTTCTTTGACGCGGCCGCTGTAAATTACAGGAAGCCGGAGCGTGCTTCCAGACAGGGAGGAAAAAAATCATCATGATGAAAGATTTTACCATCAGCAATATGCTGGATCTGAATGAGACCATCGCGGCAGAGCTTTTTGAGGGAAAAACTTATCCGTGGGAGGTTCTTCCGGAGATCGGAGAGTTTATCATTAAACTTGGAAAAACACTGGATCCTTCTGAATATGAGAAGAAAGGTGAAAATGTATGGATCGCAAAATCTGCTACTGTTGCGCCGACTGCAAGTATTACCGGACCGGCTATCATTGGTAGGGAGGCGGAGGTACGTCACTGTGCCTTTATCCGCGGCAAGGCCATTGTTGGCGAAGGCGCAGTTGTGGGAAACTCCACAGAGCTTAAGAATGCGGTGCTCTTTAATAAAGTGCAGGTTCCGCATTATAATTATGTTGGAGATGCAGTACTTGGGTATAAATCCCATATGGGAGCCGGATCGATTTGTTCTAATGTGAAATCGGATAAGAAGCTGGTTGTTGTGAAAGATGGGGATGAAAAGATCGAGACTGGTCTTAAGAAGTTTGGAGCAATGCTGGGAGACCATGTTGAGGTTGGATGTGGTTCCGTGCTGAATCCTGGTACTGTGATCGGACGGAATTCCAATATTTATCCGCTGTCACCGGTAAGGGGATGCGTTCCGGCGGATTCCATTTATAAAAATGCGAAAGAAATTGTGAAGAAAAAATAGTTTTTCTTTGTTTTTTGAAATAAGTTCTGCTTGGTAAGCAGTGGAAGGTTCGAGGAGGGGAAGCACTCACAGCTGCGAAGGCCGTCTCCCCTCCTCGAGCTCCTCCCCTCCTGGCCACGCAGGGAAGCCGCACTTTTTTGAGAGTGTGGCTTTTTTTGATGGGGCGATGGATGCGACGGTATTGTTTGCGAGAGGCTGTGCCGATCGGGTGAGAGGGGGACGGAAGGCGGCCTGCGTAGCAGGCCTGTTCCTGGATTGATGAATGAATAGTTTGACTTTTAGATGTGGTAAAACAGAACATACAATTATAATCGGCACAGTGATAAATGGGTGATAGAAGTGGAATACAGGACCGAACCAGGAGTGTTACATTATGAAGGGCCTGGCCGAATTGCGTGCCCGGAAAGAGGGGTGCCTGAGGGGAGAAAAACGGGCTTCGCAACTCTGAGTGCTTTCTCCCCTCAGAACTCCCCACTGGAAAAGTGCAGAACTGAAATCTCAAAACTTTTCACATACAACACGCACATCCATATAAGATAATAAGAAAAAAAGAATTAAGACAGAAATAAAATCTGTCGAAGTATCACCAGTCCCATAATATGGACTGGATAAAACCAGTAAAAGAAATATTTCGCCGCTTTTCCGTGGATAAATCCCCTCTCCCCATTGTACAGGTTAATGGACAGAAAGGCGAAACAGGCTCTCCATTCATAGTAAAGCCAGCAGCTTCCAAGGATCGCCTGCCCGGGCTTATCGTTTCGCATATAGTACATGATCAGGAGAAAAATATATCCCCGCCATCCGTAATCTGCTTTCAGAAAAATGGAAACAACAAGCAGTCCCAGGATACAGAGAAGCTGTATCAAGCGCTTATCCTTAAAATATTCGATGGCACAAAACGCCAGGTATCCCAGGAAAAGCGTGAAAAACACATTCTGTCTTTCATAATGCAGTGTGTTTGTGAACATCAGGTTCCAGGGAATCTCTGAGATCAGAGCAAAAAGAAGGAGATTCCGTCCATAGCGGAAACGGCTCCTGGTATGCCGGAAACCTTCCAGCAGGAGAAAGCAGAAGATGGGAAAAGCCACTCTGCCGATATCGCGGAAAATAAGATACACACTGTATTCCCTTCCGAGAAGCGTAAACAGGACTTTCTGTGCAGGCGGATACATACTTAAAATCACAGCTCCGATATGATCGATCAGCATGGTGATGATCGCAATCATCTTCAGGGCGCTTCCGCTGAGGATACGGTATTTTTCTGGAAAAACAGAATCCACAGATGCATTCATGAAAAATATACCTCCAGGGTTAAACTTGATAATATATTATCACATACATAGAATAGTTGCCAGAAATATTTGACAGTTAGGCATGCAATACTGCCAGAATAACTTCCAATATTATGCGTTTTATGGCAAAAATTTATCAAATATGACTGGACGAAACAAAGGTTTTGTGAGAAAATAGCCGTAGGGTGTTATCGAACTTTTTTTCTCAATAACATCGGTCAATCTATACTTGAAAGGAGTTTTAAAATGATTTATTCACGCGAAGTAGAAGAAATGTGTCCAGTGGCACAGGGCGTACATCATGGTGCCGCTCCGATCCCGGAAGAAGCAAAATGGGTTCAGGCAAAAGAAGTAAAGGATATCTCCGGATTCACACACGGTGTAGGCTGGTGTGCTCCACAGCAGGGTGCCTGTAAGCTGTCCCTTAACGTAAAAGAGGGAATCATCCAGGAGGCACTTGTTGAGACAATCGGATGTTCAGGAATGACTCATTCTGCTGCTATGGCTGCTGAGATCCTTCCAGGACTTACTGTAATGGAGGCACTGAACACAGACCTTGTATGTGATGCAATCAATACAGCTATGAGAGAGCTTTTCCTTCAGATCGTTTACGGACGTTCCCAGTCTGCATTCTCCGAGGATGGACTTGCAGTAGGAGCTGGTCTTGAGGACCTTGGAAAAGGACTTCGTTCTCAGGTTGGTACAATGTATGGAACTCTGAAAAAAGGACCTCGTTACCTTGAGATGGCTGAGGGTTATGTTACAGGTATCGCTCTTGATGAGGACGATGAGATCATCGGATACCAGTTCGTAAGCCTTGGAAAAATGACTGACTTCATTAAGAAAGGTGATGACCCGAACACAGCATGGGAGAAAGCAAAAGGTCAGTACGGCCGTGTTGCAGATGCTGTTAAGATCATCGACCCAAGAAAAGAGTAATTACACTTCGTAAGGTAAAAATATCAGGAGGTTACAGGAAATGGCTTTATTTGAATCATATGAGAGACGAATTGACAAGATCAATTCTGTTTTAAACAGCTATGGAATCGCTTCTATCGAAGAAGCTGAGAAAATCACTAAAGACGCAGGTCTGAACGTTTACGATCAGATCAAAGGCATTCAGCCGATCTGCTTCGAGAACGCTTGCTGGGCTTACACAGTAGGTGCAGCAATCGCAATCAAAAAAGGCTGCAGAAGAGCCGCTGACGCAGCAGCAGCTATCGGAGAAGGCCTTCAGGCATTCTGTATCCCAGGATCCGTTGCAGACACACGTAAAGTAGGTCTTGGACATGGAAACCTTGGAAAAATGCTTCTTGAGGAAGAGACAGACTGCTTCTGCTTCCTTGCAGGACATGAGTCTTTCGCAGCAGCTGAGGGTGCTATCGGTATCGCCGAGAAAGCAAACAAAGTTCGTAAAAAACCTCTTCGTGTTATCCTGAACGGTCTTGGAAAAGACGCAGCTCAGATCATCTCCCGTATCAACGGATTTACATACGTAGAGACAGAGTATGATCCATATAAGAACGAGGTTAAAGAAGTATTCCGTAAATCCTATTCAGAGGGACTTCGTGCAAAAGTTAACTGCTACGGCGCTAACAGCGTTCCGGAAGGTGTTGCTATCATGTGGAAAGAGGGTGTTGACGTTTCCATCACAGGAAACTCCACAAACCCAACTCGTTTCCAGCATCCAGTAGCAGGAACATACAAAAAAGAGTGCAACGAGAAAGGCAAAAAATACTTCTCCGTTGCTTCCGGCGGTGGTACAGGACGTACACTTCACCCGGATAACATGGCAGCAGGTCCTGCTTCCTACGGTATGACTGATACACTTGGACGTATGCATTCTGACGCTCAGTTCGCAGGATCTTCTTCCGTACCGGCTCACGTAGAGATGATGGGTCTCATCGGCGCTGGAAACAACCCGATGGTTGGTATGACAGTAGCTGTAGCTGTTTCCGTACAGGAAGCTGCTGACGCTGGCAAATTCTAATTTCGAATAACGAAAAATAGTGGAAAAGGCCGTAAACTCAAGGGTTTGCGGCCTTTTTCTTTTTGCCTGGAAATAGAACAAAATATTCTCAAAAATCCTGGAAAAACAGCAATAGCTAACATATATCTAACACGTAGCAATCACTCGCAGCTAATACTTTTAAAATACAAAAAAGATACCGTAAGGTCATCAGTCTTGATGAGTTTACGGTATCCTTTTTGAAGTACAAAGCGGAATGGGAATGACCGCTTTGTATTACGATTGTATTAAAAAAAGGAAGGAGACCGGGAGTTTTAACGCTCCCGGTTAAAAGTATGAAAAAGAAAAAGTTGTTTAGCAGTTGCATTTACTTGCTTGCTGTTTACAGGTAATAATATATCGAAAAAATGTGAGCAAATCGTGATGCAATTTTGAAGAATTTGTGAAACAAATTTCGGAGCAGTTCATAAAATAAAACAAAGCTGCAAGGAGGGAGAAGATTTATGGAAGCGCTTGTGAATTATATTAAACCGGAACTGCTGATCACAGCAGTCGCTTTGTATTTTATGGGAATTGCGCTGAAGGAAGCTCAGGCTGTGAAGGATAAATATATTCCACTGATACTGGGAGGTGTGGGGATCCTTGTATGCGGGATCTATGTTTTTGCAACCTGTTCTTATAATACGGCACAGGATATCGCAATGGCTGTATTTACTTCCATGACACAGGGAGTTCTGGTGGCGGGGCTTTCTACATATGTAAATCAGCTGATCAAACAGCTGGAAAAAGATGAATAGCTGCATAGAATAAAGAGAAGACAAAAAAACAGGAAATTTTTTATGAATATCATAAAATTGATCAGCAAAAAGAATTGTTATATCGGCCAGAACCGGCCGGCATATATTGTAATCCATGAAACGGATAACTGGAGTAAGGGGGCAGATGCCAAAGCTCATGCCAATGCAATGAAGAATGGCAATCTGGCTGGTACCGTGCATTATTATGTAGATTCAAAATCCGTATATCAGACGTTGGACCACAGCGACGGGGCCTGGGCAGTAGGGGACGGAAAAGGAAAGTATGGAATCACGAACCGGAATTCTATCAATATCGAAATCTGTGTGAATCCGGAAACAGATTATTATACGGCGGTAGACAAGACAGAACAGCTGGCGGCTCTTTTGCTGAAACAGTACGGATGGGGGACAGACCGGCTGAAAAGACATTACGATGCGTCAAGAAAACACTGCCCGAGACGCCTCATGGATGAAGAAAAGTGGCCGGAATTTGTGAAAAAAACAGAATTATATATGAAAAACAAAAACTCACAAAATAAAAATGAAACAGCAGAAAGTAAAAGTACGAAAAAACCAGATACAACAGAGAAGCTGAATGTACAGCTTCCGATCATCAGAAAAAACAGTACCGGGTCTGCTGTTTCCATGTTACAGGCAATGCTGCAGGTAAAAGTGGACGGAATCTTTGGAACACAGACAGAAACTTCACTGAAAGCATTTCAGAAAAATGTAAAGATCACAGTCGATGGAATCTGCGGAGCAGAAACCTGGAAGAAAGTGGTTGAACATATGAATGCAGATCGCTGAAGTATTATAAATGAATTCTGTTTTGAAAATATTGGGCAATAGATTTTAACCAACTAAAATAATTCCAAATAAATTTCCTGTGGGATTGAGAATATCCGCTTAACCCATTTTACAAAAAAGATCAAAGGGAAAATCCATCGATTATTTGATGGATTTTCCCTTAATGTTTTTTATTTACGCATTTTTCAGTGCCTGATCCAGATCTTTGATAATATCGTCCACGTTTTCAATACCAATGGAAAGGCGGATCATTCCAGGAGAAACTCCTGCTTCAACCAGCTGTTCATCGTTCATCTGGCGGTGGGTATGGCTGGCAGGATGAAGAACCATGGTAATGGAAGCAGCAACGTGTGTGGCGATGGTTGCAAGTTTCAGACTGTCCATAAAGCGGACTGCCGCATCACGACCGCCGGTCAGTTCAAAGGAGATAACACCGCAGGTACGGCCGTCCTTCATATATTTCTGAGCCAGTGCATGATATTTATCATCCGGAAGTCCGGCATAATTTACGTGAGAAACTTTTTCGTGTGCATTTAGGTATTCGGCGATCTTCTGGGCGTTGGAGCAGTGACGCTCAACACGCAGCGGAAGTGTCTCCAGTCCAAGATTCAGAAGAAAACAGTTCATTGGAGACGGAATAGAACCCAGATCACGCATCAGCTGGGAAGTGGCCTTGGTGATGTAGGCTTTTTTGCCAAACTGTTTGGTGTAGATCACGCCGTGGTAGGATTCATCCGGCTCGGTCAGGCCGTGATACTTATGGCCGTAAGCATCCCAGTCAAAGTTGCCGCTGTCAACAATGGCGCCGCCTACCTGAACGGCATGTCCATCCATATATTTGGTGGTAGAGTGAGTGACGATATCTGCACCCCACTCGAACGGGCGGCAGTTTACCGGTGTGGCAAAGGTGTTATCCACAATAAGAGGCACGCCATTTTTGTGTGCAACCCGTGCAAATTTCTCAATGTCTAGGACAACCAGTGCTGGATTGGCGATGGTCTCCGCAAAGAGAACTTTTGTGTTCGGTTTAAATGCAGCAGCAATCTCTTCCTCTGTTGCGTCGGTATCAACAAAGGTACAGTCAATGCCAAGTTTTTTGAAAGTAACGGCAAGAAGATTAAAGGTTCCTCCGTAGATCGTAGAAGCAGCAACAACATGGTCACCCGCTTCGCAGATATTAAATACTGCATAGAAGTTGGCAGCCTGTCCGGAAGAAGTCAGGATTGCGGCAACACCACCTTCCAGATCTGCAATTTTTGCAGCAACGGCATCATTGGTCGGGTTCTGGAGACGGGTGTAAAAATATCCATCTGCTTTCAGATCAAATAACTGGCCCATTTCATCGGTGGTGTCATATTTGTAAGTGGTGCTCTGGCAGATTGGAAGCGCGCATGGCTCGCCTTTGGAAGGAGTGTATCCGGAATGGATACATTTGGTTTCTAAGCTGTAATCGTTCATATTTAAAAATCCTTTCTGTTGTGTTTTTGTATAGAAGTTTTGGATACAGATAAGAGAATATATTTATATACTTTATATAAAACTATATGTAATTATAACTCTTTGTGTGTGAAAATACAACAATATTCTCCATAAACCTTACCGGAGTATACGGGAAATAAAACATTGCGTTCTGGTGCACACATAAAATGTTAGAAAATTAACAGATTAAAAAACAGAAAACGTACTGGAAACACACATCCAAAATGAATAGAAATCACGCATAAACGCTGTAAAATCAATAAAAACTTGTGAATAAAGTAACAAATCGTGAAAAACGCATAAAAACAAAATGGAAAATTTGTATAAAAAAGATATTGCGTTCACGTACACAAAATGATAATATAACATCATCAAAAAGAACACGAAAACAGAAAACAATAAAAGGAGTCAAGCGGATATTCGCAATCCGCTTCGCTACTTGCTCATAACCGAATAACTGCTTCACAGTTGATTCGGTTAAAAAATGAACGGAGGAATTTAAAATGTTAAGAGTAGGAATTATCGGATGCGGCGGAATGGGAAGAGATCATATCAGAAGACTGACCGAGAAGATCCAGGGAGCAGAAGTAGTAGCTGTTTCAGATGTATTTGAGGAAAGTGCAAAGAAAGCAGCCGAGATCTGCGGCGCAAAAGTTTACACAGACAGCAGGGAACTGATCAACGCAGAGGACGTAGATGCAGTATTTATCGTATCTCCGGGCTTCGCACATGTAGATTCCCTTCTCCAGGCAATTGAAGCCGGCAAGAGGATTTTCTGTGAGAAACCATTATGTACCACTGCTGAGGACTGCCTGAAAGTAGTGAAAGCAGAGGAAGCAGCAGGCAAACATCTCATCCAGCTTGGATTTATGAGACGTTATGACAAAGGCTACCAGCAGATCAAGGAAGCCCTTGCAACCGGAGAGTACGGCGAGCCGCTGATTCTTCACTGTACACATAGAAACCCGGAAGTAGGAACCAATTATAATACTCCAATGGCTGTGCACGATACCGCAATCCATGAGATCGATGTTCTTCACTGGCTGGTAGATGACGAGTATGAATCTGCACAGGTTGTAATGCCAAGAGTAACCAAATATTCTCATTCCGAGCTGAAAGATCCGCAGATCATGATGCTCCGCACTAAAAAAGGTGTGTGTATCGATGTGGAAGTATTTGTAAACTGCAAGTTCGGATATGACATCAACTGTGAAGTAGTATGTGAGGACGGTGCACTGAAAATGGCACAGCCGGCTTATCCGTCTATCCGTAAAAACGCAGCTGTATCCAGTGCCATTGACACAGACTGTTTCGTAAGATTTAAAGATGCCTATGATAAAGAGGTTCAGGATTGGGTTGACAATGCAGAAGCAGGTGTGATCACAGGACCGAACGCATGGGATGGATACCTGGCAGCGATCACAGCAGACGCTCTTGTAAAAGCGCAGGAAACCGGACAGATCGAGAAGATCGTTACAGCAGTTGAGAAACCGGAATTTTATAAATAATTTTACAGAACTCCACCTCATCAAGTGTGAGTTATCATACCAGCTTATTGTCGCAGGCTTTCCCAATGAGCCTGTGGCGGCATTCACCGGCAGAGTCCGATTCCGATACGGTTTTATCGAAACTGCAGCGGGAAATCTGCCGGTGAGAGTAACCAGAAAGATCAGGCTGAAAAGAAATGCCTGCATGCTGGCAAATCGAAAATACGGATAACAAAAATACAAAATAGCACAAACACAAAGCAACAGAAAAATAAAAAAGAAAATAAGAATCGGTAAAGTCTGCATGATCCAACAGAAACAGGGGCGGTTCCCCTGTGCGCAGAAAACAGGACATAGAAATCCAGACAAAGTACACCGGTTTCGGACATATGGAGGGTATCGAAGATGAAATTAGGATTTAATGAAGCAACTGCACTGGAATGCAAAGGACAGTCTCTTATGGCAGATCTGGAGATGTGTGAAAAATATGGCTTTGATTACATTGAGATCCGTTTTGACTGCGTAAAAGACTATCTCAAAGAACATACACTGGAAGAACTGGCAGACTGGTTTAAGAATCATCACCTGAAACCGTGGGCATACAACACCCTGATCTTTTTCAACCAGAGAGATGAGGCAGGGGAAAAAGAAATCGATGAAGAAGTAGATTTTATCCTGAAAGTTTCCAAAGCGATCGGAATGAAAATGCTGATAACAGTTCCAAGTTTTGATGTAAAAGACAAATCTGTCAGCGAGATCAAAGAAGAAGCAGTTGCACGCCTTCGCTATCTTTCTGACAAAGTGGGCGCAGATATGAAGATCTCCCTGGAGTTCTGCGGTGCACCGAACTGCTCTATCAACCAGTTTGGAACAGCATACGATGTAGTAAAAGCAGTAGACAGAGACAATGTTGGCGTTACCGTGGACACTTTCCATTTCCATGAGATGTGTTCCCGTCTGGAAGACCTGAAAGCAGCAGACGGTAAGAAGATTTTTGCATACCACTTAAACGATTGTGAGGATCTTCCACTTGGCTCCTGCGGAGACGACAAGAGACTCTGGCCGGGAGAAGGCGTGGTAGATCATGCTGGAATCGCGGCAGCACTGAAAGAGATCGGATTTGACGGTGTATGCACCATCGAAGAGTTCCGTCCGGAGTACTATGCAATGAGCCACGAGGACAATGTGAAAAAAGCAGCAGAAGTTACCAGAGATTTTGTACAGAAATATTTCGGATAATTCATTCAGAAAGGTTCGACCTTAAACCGATAGGAGGTAGATACTATGGCTGGTAAGGGAATCCCCGAATTGTTGAATTATAAGCAGAAGGGTAAAGACTTGAATGAATTCATCAAGGTTCCGGTGTCAGAAAAACTTGCGTACTGTTTTGGCGATCCGGCGCTGACTCTGATGTATACCATGACAACAACTCTGCTGATCTATTTTTATACCAATGTTGTTGGAATTTCAGCAGGAGCTGTTGGAATGATCATGCTTTTGTCCCGCATTTTTGATGGATTTTCCGATGTGTTGATGGGAACCATTATCGACAGGACTCATTCCAAATATGGAAAAGCCAGGATCTGGATCTTAAGACTTGCGGTTCCCTATGCGCTGGCAGCGGTGCTTCTTTTTACCATGCCGCCGCTTGGAAACATGGGAAAGATCATCTATGCTTTTGTGACCTATAACATTATGAACACGGTTGTATACACTGCCATCAGCCAGCCGTTCCACGCACTGGGATCTCTGATGAGCCGTGACCGCCGTGAGCGTGATGTGATCTGTAACATCCGTATGGTATTGTCTATCACGGCAAGTATGATCATTACCGCGTTCACGCTGCCGCTGATCAATATCGTGGCAAATGTTACCGGCAACCAGCAGATGGCCTGGATCCTGGTAACAGCAGGTTATGCGATCATTTCCGTCGGCGTGCTTGTGAACACTTACATGGTCTGTACAGAGCGTGTTTCTGCGGCAAAACAGGAAAAAGAAGATATTCCTTTTGTGGAAGCTTTTAAAGCAACCGTTACCAACCGGTATTTCCTTATCGCCCTGGGGCTGATGATCTTTTATACTGCATATCAGATCATCATTGGAACGGACCTTACCTATTATTGTCAGTATGTACTTGGAAATGTAGACCTTGTTATGCCTCTTTCAGCAGCGGAGAAACTGGCAACTGTGGCAGGAATTGCCCTCCTGCCAAAGGTGCTTCCCCGCTATGGAAAAAGAAATCTCATCTGTGCAGGCTGCATCCTGGGTGTTGCGGGACAGCTTCTGTTCCTGATGAATATTACCAGTGTTTCTCTTGGTGTTGTGACCTGTATCATGAGAGGAATCGGAATCGCACCGTTCTATGGCGTGCAGTATTCTCTTCCAAGTGATGCCATTGAGTATGGCCAGTGGAAAACAGGCAAACGTGTGGAAGGTCTGATGTTCTCATCTATGAGCATGGGCCAGAAAGCCGGTTCCGGACTGACTTCCGCTATCATGGGTGGAATCCTTTCCGCTGCATATTTTGATGGCACCAAGGCAACCGCAGCAGAGCAGTCTGCAGAAGCTATCCGTGTGATCAAAGGTTTTTATCTGTATGTTCCGGTAGCAATCTGGGTAGTGATGTTTGTGATCGCGGCCTGCTATCAGCTGGATAAAGTCTATGACAAGATGATGCGGGAACTGATCCAGAGAGAATCCGGAGAAGGAAACGTTTCTGTACCGGGAGAGATCCAGTCCATGCCAGCACCGGCAGTTTCCGGAAACAGGATCAATGTAGCGATTGGAAGACTGTACGGCAGCAGCGGAAGAAAAATCGCGGAGGATGTTGCAAAAGCGCTGGACTGCAGGGTTTATGACCGTCAGATCATCTGTCTCATGGCAGAAAAATTCGGTATGGAAAAAGCAGATCTGGAAAGTGTAAGACAGTATCTGGATTCTTACAATTATGAAGATTCCGAGCTTACGTTTTCCCCGTACGGACATTCATCGGCAGGTGCGGCAGCAGATTATACAGGCGCCCAGATGTTTGAGGTGCAGAGCCGGATCATCCGTGAACTTTCAAAGAGGCGTCCTGGTGTATTCCTGGGAAGATGTGCCAACTATGTGCTTCGCGGAGAACCGCATACATACAGCTTTTTCGTGTATGCAGATGATGATTACCGGGAAAAAGAAGGCCGGGAATATTATAAAGGCCAGTCTCTTGACGAGCTGAAGAAGCGTGACCAGATCCGAAATGAATATTATGAAAAATTTACCGGAATCCGCAGAGACGATCCCCATTATTATGATATGGTGATCAATGTTTCCAAAACAGGTGCAGCCGGAGCGGCCGGTCTGATCCTGGATTATATCAAAAATAAAGAAGAAAAAGGAGGGAATGCGTCATGAAGATCGCATTTGATGTAGATGTGCTTGCAAAACAGATGGATATCAATCGTATGGTCCATCAGGTGGCAGACTGGGGATATAAATATATCGAGCAGTCTCCACATCCGAGGATCAATCCGTTCTATAAACATCCGCTGTTTTCCAAGGAGTGTGAACAGGAATACAGACAGGCTTTGCGGGAAACCGGCGTGGAGATTTCTTCCTTTATCGTCGTATACCGCTGGTCCGGCCCCACAGAGGAACAGAGACAGTTTGCAGTTGCCAACTGGAAACGGATGATCCAGATTGCGGGAGATATGGGCGTAAAGGTTATTAATACAGAGCTTTCCGGTGATCCCAACCAGCAGGAAATCTGCAATGGAATGTGGTTCAAATCCATGGAGGAGCTGCTTCCGCTGATCGAGCGTGAGGGTATCCGTGTGGAAATTCAGTCTCATCCTTATGATTTCTGCGAGCTGAATAATGAGACCTGTGATATGGTAAAATCTTTTCGGTCTCCGAACCTTGGTTATGTGTATTCTTCTCCTCATGGTTTCTTCTATGATGAGGGTAAAGGGGATGTACGGTCCATGCTGAAATATGCAGGAGATGAGCTGACTCATGTACTGTTTGCAGATACTTTTAATCAGACTATGGATTGTCGGTATATTTTAAATCCGCCGTGGCTGAATGGCCGTGGAAAAGCGGATGTGACGGTACATCAGCATCTTGCCATGGGTGAGGGTGATGTGGATTTTGATGGTATTTTTGAAACCTTAAGAGATATGGATTTTGCGAATAAACAGCTGAGGGCGGATGCGCCGAAGGCTGGTGGTGATAATATTGCCTGTGTTTCGATGTTTGGTTTTCCGGAGAAGATGGATAGGCAGGCACCGGAGGCTCGGGAGAGGATTGAACGGGAATTATTAAAATAGTGGTGGGGAAAAATCTGTCGTGCTGGGTGCGGCGGATTTTTTCTTTTTTGATTAGTAAAACGGACGCCCCGGGCAGCGGAATGGATCTGCGGCTGTTTCGGAGTCTAGTGCTGCTAAGCGTCTGAAAGATTGCTAAAAGCATTCAGAAAAATGCAGAACTCGCTGCGCTCAGACAGCTGACATTTTTCTGAATAACGCAATCTTCCAGGCGCTAAGCAGTACTACGGCTCCTGCAAAGGCCAGCAGATCCATTCCGCTGCCCGGGGCTGTGTGTTCAAAGTGGGAAGTTGGATGGGGGTGTGCGTCCGTACAGATTTTGGGAGGGGTAGGGTGGCTGTGTGACGGTGTGGGCGGAGGTATAGGGTTGTTGAGGATGATAAGTTGAGTGGCTGCTCGGTGGGTGGTGGGCCGTCGGGCGCTTCGCTGGACGGCTGCAATGGCTTAGTTTGTATGTGAGATGATGTGTGGGGTATAATGATAACGATTGTTTATATGAAGAGGCGATGTCCGTCCCCCTAACGTCAGCTACCCGGAATTAAGTCTTATAATCAGGAAGTTACCTTTACATTTAACGTGATAATAACAATTAGATACTTGACCTAAAGTAAACTTTAGATGTTAAAATATAAAAAGTAACGTGTGAATGACAGGAATGTAGAGAGGATAGAAAATGAGTGTAGAGAATATAAAAACAGATAAAGAATTAAAGGGTGCGTATCTTACAGGGGAGCGGCCTTTGTTTCATGGGAAGAAGTTGCATATTGAACAGACGATTTTTAATGATGGGGAGTCTCCGCTTAAGGAGAGTCGGGATATTGTATTGGAGAACAGTTCGTTTCAATGGAAATATCCGCTCTGGTACAGCAAAAATATAGAGGCGAGGGATTGTACCTGGCTGGAGATGGCGCGTTCTGGGGTGTGGTATACGGATCATATCCGGATCGAGGATACGTTGATTGAGGCGCCGAAAAATTTCCGCCGCTGTCATGATGTGACTCTTGATAATGTGTATCTTGCCAATGCGGCAGAGACGTTCTGGAACTGTGAGGGTATAAAACTTGCACATGTACGGGCCAGGGGTGATTATTTTGGCATGAACAGCACAAATATCACCATCGATGATTTCAAACTTGTTGGCAACTATGCTTTTGATGGTGCAAAAAATATGGAAGTCCATAATGCCAGAATGTTGTCAAAAGATGCTTTCTGGAACAGCGAAAATGTTACGGTATATGATTCTGTGATTCATGGAGAGTATCTGGGCTGGAATTCAAAAAATCTCACATTTATCAACTGTACCATAGAAAGTCTGCAGGGACTGTGTTATATTGAAAATCTGAAAATGATCAATTGTACCCTTTTGAATACAACTCTGGCTTTTGAGTATTCGAAAGGGATCAATGCACAGATCAACGGCAGGATCAAAAGTGTCATGAATCCGTCAGAAGGCAGGATCCAGGCAGATGAGATTGAAACACTGATTCTGGATCCGGAAAAGATCGATCCGGCTGAAACCGAAATTATCTGTCCCACAGTTGGGGAAAAGCTGGATAAAGCGCCGGAAGCATAAAAGCTCTGACAGATACAGAAAGGAAAAAGAAATGAGCATATTTGACGAAAAAACAGACCGCCGTCATACTGGCTCCATGAAATGGGATGTAACAGAAAAAGAACTGCCCATGTGGGTGGCTGACATGGATTTTCAGACAGCTCCGCAGATAACAGAAGCCATTATAAAAAGAGCACAGCACGGAGTATTTGGCTATACCCTGATTGAAGATGAATGGTATGACGCCTATCAGAACTGGTGGAAAACACGCCATGAGTGGTCTATCGAAAAGGAATGGCTGATTTTCTGCACAGGTGTTGTACCTGCAATCTCCAGCATTGTGCGTAAGATGACAACCACAGCAGAAAAAGTCGTGGTCATGACTCCGGTATACAATATTTTCTTTAACTCCATCATCAACAACGGCCGGTTCATCCTGGAAAGCCCGCTGCATTACGAAAATGGTGCCTATGAAATTGATTTCGCAGACCTTGAGGAAAAACTTTCAGACCCACAGGCATCCTTACTGATCCTCTGCAACCCACATAATCCTGTAGGAAAAATCTGGGACAGAGGAACACTGGCAAAGATTGGCGAATTATGTGCAAAACATCACGTACTGGTATTATCTGACGAGATCCACTGCGACCTGACAAAACCAGGAAAAGACTACGTACCTTTTGCTTCAGTATCTGAGACCTGCAGAGAAAACAGCATCACCTGCGTGGCACCTACAAAAACCTTTAACCTGGCAGGACTACAGACGGCAGCAGTGATCGTTCCAAACCCCGTACTGCGGCATCGGGTCAACCGCGGATTAAATACAGACGAAGTGGCAGAACCAAACGTATTTGCAGCTATCGCACCGGTAGCTGCCTTTAACCACGGAGCAGAATGGCTGGACAGCTTAAGAGAATATCTCTGGGAAAACAGACGATATGCAGAAGAATTTATCACAAAAGAAATAAAAGGAATCCACGCAGTCAGAGGAGAAGCCACATACCTGCTCTGGCTGGACTGCCGCGAAGTAACCGACGATGCAACCAGATTCTATGCCTTCATCCGCCAGCACAGCGGACTCTACGTATGCGACGGCAATGAGTATAAAAACGGACAAAGCTTCTTACGCGTAAACCTCGCCTGCCCTAAAGATACAGTAATAGACGGCCTCAATCGCCTGAAAGACAGCACCCAGGCATACCTGGAACAGAAAAATAAAACCGAATAAACAACCAAACAATTATTCAGAGCAAAGATACGAAACAGAAGCAAATTCCAATAACCCCATCTCACTGAAAAAATCAAGAGACCTGGAGCTTACAGTAATTTCAGGAATATATATTCCTGGTAATTATTGCAAACACCAGGTCTTTTTTATTCAAAAAAATGTTAATCACTAAATTTACCAGGTAAAAAAATATCAAGTAATTAATTAACCCAAAATAAATACACACACGAATTCATTTTATTTAAAATTTGAACACCCAGGGGATGGATGGCGAAGGGGTGGCGGGTGCTTTGCAGGGAACTTAGTAATTCTTGGGCCGTGGGAGACTGCGTTATTCCTGAAAATGCAGCTGTTTGAGCGAAGCGAGTTCTGCATATTTTCAGGAATGGTTTTAGCAGTCTTCCACAGCCCTAGAATTACTTGTTCCCGAAACCACCCACCACCCCTTCGCCATCCATCCCCGTCCGTCTGCAACCAATCCATCCATTCCCTCACAAAAACTTTACAACAAATCAAACAACTGTCTTGTCACATGTAAAGAACTATGGTATTATGTGTAAGATATTTTGAAAAAACCACAAAACAAAAGCAGGAATAAAAGAAAAACCCCCTGTAGGAAAGGTGAAAATAATGACAGTAGCAGAAGAAATCCAGAAATTAAAAAAAGAAAAAGACGCCATCATCCTGGCGCACTACTACGTGCGCCCCGAAGTACAGGACGTAGCAGACTATATAGGAGACTCCTTTTACCTCAGCAAAATCGCAGCCAGCGCAAAAGAAAAAACCATTGTATTCTGCGGAGTAGGATTCATGGGAGAAAGCGCCAAGATCTTAAGCCCGGACAAAACCGTACTCATGCCCGCAATGGACGCAGACTGCCCCATGGCACACATGGCAACCGAAGAAAGAATCCGAAAAGTAAGAGAAGAATACGATGATGTAGCAGTTGTCTGTTACATCAACTCCACAGCAGCCTTAAAAGAACTCTCCGATGTCTGCGTAACCTCCGCAAACGCCGTAAAGATCGTAAAAGCACTCCCAAATAAAAATATCTTCTTCATCCCGGACAGAAACCTGGCCCACTTTATCGCAGAACAGGTACCGGAAAAACACTTCATCTATAACGAAGGCTTCTGCATCGTTCATGAATTTATGGATCCCGAAGAAGTAAAAGAAGCAAAAGAAGCCCATCCGGAAGCACTTGTGCTGGCCCATCCGGAATGTCCTCAGACAGTCCTGAAACAGGCAGATTATATCGGAAGCACATCCGGGATCATCAAATACGCTCAGGACAGCAACAACAAAGAATTCATCATCTGCACAGAATGTGGCGTACAGTACAAACTGGAAACCACCTGCCCGGACAAAAAATTCTACTTCACAGAAACCGTACCAGTCTGCAAAAACATGAAAAAAGTATTTCTGGAAAAAGTGCTCCATGTTCTGAAAACCGGAGAAAATGAAGTCCATGTAACTGATGAAACAAGAGAAAAAGCAAAGAAACCGCTGGAGCGAATGCTGGAACTTGCAAAATAGAGACAGAGAGGCGAAAACAATGAAAATCAAGACAGACGTAGTAATCGTAGGAACAGGTGTTGCGGGAATGTTCAGCGCACTGAAACTTCCAAGAGACAAAAAAATCGTGATCATCACAAAAGAAGATATGCGAAGCAGCGATTCCTTCCTGGCACAGGGCGGGATCTGTGTGCTCCGTGATGAAAATGATTATGACAGCTATTTTGAAGACACCATGAAAGCAGGACATTATGAAAACAGAAAAGAATCCGTAGACATTATGATCCGGGGATCCAGAGATGTGATCAATGACCTGGTAGGCTATGGCGTGGATTTCAAAATGGATGGAGATGATTTTGCCTACACAAGAGAAGGCGCACATTCCAAACCGAGGATCCTTTATCATGAAGATATCACAGGAAAAGAAATCTCCGAAAAACTTCTGGGACAGGTTCTGAAACTTGAAAATGTGACTGTTCTGGAATATACTTCCATGCAGGACATTCTTGTGGAAAACGGCAAATGCATCGGACTGAAGGCAGTTTCCGCAGAAGCAAACAAAACACGTCTGGAAGCAATGGAAGCAGGAAAAAACGTAAAGATCCAGGAAGAAATCCAGCCAGGCGGAGAGCTTCCGGTAGAAATCTATGCAGAGGATACCATCCTTGCAAGCGGCGGAATCGGCGGAAGATATCAGCATTCCACCAACTATCCGCACCTTACCGGTGATGCCCTGGATATTGCGAAAAAACACAATGTACGTCTGGAACATCTGGACTATGTACAGATTCACCCTACGACATTATATTCCAAGAAACCTGGCCGCAGATTTCTGATCTCCGAGTCCGTCCGCGGAGAGGGTGCAGTGCTTTATAACAGCAAAAAAGAACGCTTTGTCAACGAACTGCTCCCAAGAGATGTGGTAACAAAGGCAATCCAGGAAGAGATGAAAAAAGAAGGAACCGACCATGTATGGCTTTCTATGGAAAACATTGACAAAGATACCATCCTTCATCATTTTCCGCATATTTACGAAAGATGCCTGGAGGAAGGCTACGATGTAACAAAAGAATGTATCCCGGTAGTTCCTGCCCAGCATTATTTTATGGGCGGTATCTGGGTTGATTCTGACAGCAAGACCAGTATGGACCAGCTGTATGCAGTAGGCGAAACCAGCTGCAATGGGGTACATGGAGCCAACCGCCTGGCAAGCAATTCCCTGCTGGAAAGTCTTGTATTTGCCAAACGTGCCGCAAAAGCAATCTCCACTGAAAAGAAAAGTGCTGCAGGAGCAGCGTGAAAGAAAGAGAAGGTACTGTATAATGAATAAGATCACAATGACACTCCAGGTAGACCACCTGATCCTGGAGGCTTTAAAAGAAGATATTTCAAGTGAAGACGTTACCACCAATTCCGTTATGAAAGAGGCGGTTCCGGGAGAAGTAGATCTGATCTGCAAAGAGGACGGAATCATTGCCGGACTGGAAATTTTCAGCCGTGTATTTACACTTCTGGATGCTGACACAAAAGTAGAATTATTCTGCAAGGATGGCGACGAAGTAAAAAAAGGCCAGAAGATGGGAAAAGTTACCGGTGATATCCGTGTACTTCTCTCCGGTGAGCGTGTAGCCCTCAATTATCTTCAGAGAATGAGCGGAATTGCAACTTATACCCATTCCGTTGCATCCCTTCTTGAAGGAACCGGCATCACCCTTCTGGATACAAGAAAAACCACACCGAACATGCGTATTTTTGAAAAATATGCAGTACGTGTAGGCGGCGGCCAGAACCACAGATATAATCTTTCTGACGGAGTCCTTCTGAAAGACAACCACATCGGAGCAGCAGGAAGCGTTGCGAAAGCTGTAAAAATGGCACAGGAGTATGCTCCTTTTGTCCGTAAGATCGAAGTGGAAGTAGAGAGCCTTGCCCAGGTAAAAGAGGCAGTTGAAGCAGGCGCAGATATCATCATGCTTGATAATATGACTCCGGAAATGATGAAAGAAGCCGTACAGCTGATCGACGGAAGAGCCAAAACCGAGTGTTCCGGAAATGTTACAAAAGAAAATATTGCAAAGATCAGGGATGTTGGTGTAGACTATGTATCAAGTGGTGCATTAACACATTCTGCACCGATCCTTGATATTTCCCTGAAGAACCTTCATCCGCTTTCCTGAAGATCACGGAATTTTACAGAATACCGAGTGCTGTGACAGAAAAATATCCGGAACATCAGAAAAGCAGAAGGATGTATTGCCGGAAGCAGATATCAGGACCAAAAGTACAGGCACAGCCAGGAAAGGGGAAGCTTAAATGACTGGTTCAGAACGCAGGACAGCGATCATGGATCAAATTAAAAACAGTGACCGGCCGGTCTCGGGAAGCGCTCTGGCCAAAACATTTCAGGTCAGCAGACAGGTGATCGTGCAGGATATTGCACTGATACGTGCAGAGGGGAATAATGTGATCTCCACCAACCGGGGATATATCCTCAACGCCCCGCATACAGTGAGTCGGATCTTTAAGGTGCATCATACAGATGCGGATCTGGAGAATGAGCTCTGCGGAATTGTGGATCTTGGCGGAAAAGTGATCAACGTAATGGTCAATCACAGAGTTTACGGACACATCGAGGCAGAATTGAATATCGGTTCCAGGCGCCAGGTGGAGAATTTTATGGAGGACATTCGAAACGGAAAATCCAGTCCTCTGAAGAATATCACATCAGATTACCATTACCATAAAGTAGAGGCAGAATCAGAGGAAATTCTGGACATGATCCAGGATATGCTGAAAAGACGAGGCTTTCTGATCGAAGCAGAATAATAGAAATCGGATACAAAAAGAAAAGATGTACAGAATAGGGAAATTCTGTTAGAATAGAAAAAGTGAAATGAAAGATAAGAGAAGGAATCCTGTGTGAACAGGGTTCCTTCTTGCACCCTGTAAAAAATGCACAGGTGGGGGAAAACAGGCTGCAAATATGGGACGAGAAAGAACAGCAGCCGGATATGTATGGAGGGGAAATGGATTATCAGAGTTTATTTACATTTATTCTGGAAATGGCGGGAACGATTGCATTCGCTGCTTCCGGAGCAATGGTAGGAGTGCAGAGAGGAATGGATATTTTTGGGATCTGTGTTCTGGGCGTGGTGACAGCCGTGGGAGGTGGAGCGACCAGAGATATCATTCTGGGAATCGTGCCGCCGGGGATGTTTCAGAATCCCATATATACCATTGTGGCAACGGTGACATCCTGTATTGTGTTCGCCATAATGTACTGGAAACAGGAACTGCTGGAAGGAGAGAACCGGCTGGTCTATGATAAGATAATGCTGGTGATGGACTCCGTGGGCCTGGGTGTGTTTACAGTTATGGGAGTGGATAAAGGGATCACGGAAGGATATATGGGAAGGACGTTTTTTCTTGTATTCCTTGGAACGGTTACAGGCGTTGGCGGCGGACTGATCCGTGATATGATGGCAGGCGTGCCGCCGTATATTTTTGTGCGTCATATTTATGCTTGCGCGTCCATTGTAGGAGCCATTGCCTGCGTGTGGGTATACCGTCTGTGGGGAGGCGTCCCTGCTATGGTGATCGGAACTGTGGTGGTGATACTGATCCGGTATCTGGCGGCTCATTACCGGTGGAACCTGCCGAGGCTTCGGAGAGAATAAGAGTAGTAATACAGGAAAAGATCCGGAACATTTGAAAGATAATGTTCCGGATCTTTTCTGGATTTCATTTGGTTTATATTGCGTAGAAAGATTTTATATGTTTTTCTTATAAAAAGATCATGCGTCTGTATCCTGCAGAGCCAGGAAGCCTTCCTCGCCGGTACGGATCTTGACAACGTTTTCGATGTCGTAAACGAAGACTTTACCATCACCGATCTGGCCGGTATGAAGAACTGCTTTTGCAGTGTCAATAACTTTCTGAACCGGTACAAGGCTTACAACGATCTCGATCTTAACCTTCGGGCGGAGGTTCATGTCAACTTCAACACCACGATAGTAGGTTGGAGCACCTTTCTGAACACCACATCCCATAACGTTTGTAATTGTGATACCAGTTACCCCGATCTCGTTCATGGCCTGCATAAATTCGTCCAGCTTGTTCTGACGTGTGATGATAACAACTTTTGTCAGTTTGTGTACGCCGTCAGCAGGAATCTCAGGAACAGATTCAGCAGGAGCAGAAGGTGCGTGTTTGATAACCGGATCTTTCACGGAAGTTCCCATCGGAGCCGGAGCTTTTGTCATGGTATCCTGTACAAAGAATCCGTCGTATGCACTTGCAAGACCGTGCTCTTTCATATCCAGACCTGCGATCTCTTCCTCAGCGGAAACACGAAGGCCGATGGTGTGTTTGATCACCTGGAAGATAATTGTCATTGTAACAGCTACCCATGCGATGGTGATTGCCATACCGATGAACTGAACACCGAAGCCGTGGAAACCGCCGCCTGTGAGAAGTCCTTTCCATTCTGTACCTGCACCGTCTGAGAAAAGTCCTACAGCCAGTGTTCCGAAAGCACCGTTAAGGCCATGTACACCGACAGCACCAACCGGGTCATCAATTTTGAGAAATTTGTCAATAAACTCAATACCAAATACTACGATAAATCCGGAAATGATTCCGATGATAGCTGCAGAGGTAGGAGATACGGTATCGCAGCCTGCTGTGATCGCTACCAGTCCTGCAAGGGAACCATTGAGGGACATGGAAACATCTGGTTTTTTGTAGCGGATCCATGTGATCAGCATAACGGTTACAGTTGCAACAGCAGCAGCAAGGTTGGTTGTCACGAAGATCTTGCCTGCGCTTACGATGGCATCGCCTTCCATGCTGACGGTAGATGCACCGTTGAAACCGAACCAGCAGAACCAGAGGATAAATACACCAAGTGCGCCGACAGTAAGGTTGTGGCCAGGAATGGCTCTGGATTTACCGGATTTGGAATACTTTCCGATACGAGGTCCAAGTATGATGGCACCGATCAGCGCGGCAACACCACCGACCATATGAACGGCACAGGAACCTGCGAAATCATGAAATCCCATCTGGCTGATAAAGCCGCCGCCCCAGATCCAGTGACCGGATACCGGATAAACAACAAGACTGATCAGAAGACTGTAGATACAGTAGGAGATGAACTTGGTACGTTCTGCCATGGCACCGGAGACGATGGTAGCAGAGGTAGCACAGAATACAGTCTGGAAGATGAGAAATGCCCAGAAAGGAACGCCATCCGGAAGCATTGCGCTTCCATAGTTTGCCTCTGTTGCGATTCCGCCGATTTTACCGAAGAAACCGTTTCCTGCACCGAACATGATACCGAAACCAACCAGCCAGAAGACCGGGGTACCGATACAGAAGTCCATCAGGTTTTTCATAATGATGTTACCTGCGTTTTTTGCTCTTGTGAATCCTGTTTCGACCATTGCGAATCCGGCCTGCATGAAGAAGACCAGCGCTGCACCGAAAAGAACCCAGATTGTGTTTACTGAAGAATACATAGTAACACTCCCTTTCCCAATTTTTTTCTTCCTATTATATATGGGATATATACAGGAAGGATTTTTTCAATACCGGATCATAAAAAATAGACAGAATTTATCCGGTATAAGTATAACGAAAAAGCGCGGGAGAGAGGAAATTCCCTTCCGCGCCTTTACGAAACAAAATTAGTATATGTAAAACAGGGGATATCTGTATCGTGTGATTAATGGATGAGGAAATCGATAATGAATTATGAAGTAGAGTTCATAAGGGATATCCCCTGTATTTACCGTATGAAATTGTTTATCTGATTAAGTATCAGATGGAGAATAACAGCTCGTCGTATGTCGGATATGGAAGTAATTCATCCGGGATCAGAGCTTCTGCCTCATCTGCAGATTTTCTTAAAGTCTCCATGTCGCTAAGAACGTTTTCCTGATAAGCTTTCGCGCAGGCAAGTACATCGTCGGAAGCGGCGAGAGCTTTTGCGGTATCGGCTTTCAGTGTCTCCAGATCTTTTGTCATGGTGTCAGCGAGTGTGCTCAGTTTGGAGATCAGAGCAGCTTCACTTGCTACAGAAACATCAGCTACTACGGATTTCTTTACAGCAGCAGTGTCGGCAAGTTTTTCAACATATGTAAATACGGAAGGAATCACCTGTTTCTGGATTATCTCAGCAAGAGTGTTGGACTCGATGTTGATGGTCTTGTAGTAGTTCTCAAGCCAGATCTCATAACGGGAGAAGAGTTCTTCCTTTGTAAAGATTCCATGTTTTGTGAACAGCTCGATGTTCTTCTCGTCGATAAAATGCGGAAGAGCATCCGGAGTTGTTTTCAGGTTGTAGAGACCGCGTTTTTCAGCTTCCTCAACCCACTCGTCGGTATAGCCGTTGCCATTGAAGATGATGCGTTTATGCTCTTCGATAGTTTTCTTGAGAAGTGCATGTACTGCGCTTTCCATCTCATCTTCCGGAACATCTTTAAGAGTTGCGCTGAACTCGGCAAGAACTTCTGCAACAGCAGTGTTCAGTACGATGTTCGGGTTTGCAACGGATGCTGCGGAACCAAGCATACGGAATTCGAATTTGTTTCCGGTGAATGCAAACGGTGAAGTACGGTTTCTGTCGGTGGTATCTTTTGTGAAGTGTGGAAGTACTTTTGCACCGATATCCATCTGTACGGCATGTTTGTTGTTAAAGAAGGTATCATTCTCAATGGATTTGAGGATATCTGTCAGCTCATCTCCAAGGAAGATGGATACGATTGCTGGCGGTGCCTCGTTTGCTCCAAGACGGTGATCGTTTCCTGCACTTGCAACAGATACACGGAGAAGATCCGCATAATCGTCAACGGCTTTGATAACAGCTACCAGGAATACCAGGAACTGTGTATTCTCTGCCGGTGTTTTTCCAGGATCAAGAAGGTTTACACCTGTGTCTGTGCTCATGGACCAGTTGTTGTGTTTACCGCTTCCGTTGATTCCCTCAAATGGTTTCTCATGAAGGAGGCAAACCATGTTGTGCTTGTCGGCAACTTTCTTCATGATCTCCATGGTCAGCTGGTTGTGGTCAACTGCAACGTTTGTGGTATCAAATACAGGAGCCAGCTCGTGCTGTGCAGGAGCAACCTCATTATGTTTTGTTTTGGCCGGAATACCAAGTTTCCAGAGCTCTTCGTCAAGATCATGCATGTAAGCGGCAACACGTGGCTTCAGGGCTCCGAAGTAATGATCTTCCATTTCCTGTCCTTTTGGTGCGGAAGCTCCCAGAAGAGTACGTCCGCAGAAGATCAGGTCTTTTCTCTTCTTATAGAGATCTTTGTCAACCAGGAAGTATTCCTGCTCAGGTCCTACAGTTGTGTCAATGTGACGGACATCTTTGTTTCCAAGGATGTGAAGGATACGAACCGCTTCTTTATTAAGAACATCCATGGAACGGAGAAGAGGAGTTTTCTTATCCAATGCCTCTCCGCTGTAGGAGCAGAAAGCCGTTGGGATGTAAAGGGTTTTATCTTTGATGAATGCCGGTGAAGTAGGATCCCATGCTGTATATCCTCTTGCTTCGAAAGTGGCACGAAGTCCGCCTGACGGGAAGCTGGATGCGTCCGGCTCACCTTTTACCAGTTCTTTACCGGAGAAATCCATGATCACCTGTCCGTCTCCTGTTGGGGAGATGAAACTGTCATGCTTCTCGGCTGTTACGTTTGTCATCGGCTGGAACCAGTGTGTGTAATGGGTTGCACCGTTTTCAGTAGCCCATTCTTTCATTGCAACTGCTACGGAATTTGCAACATCCAGTTCCAGATGAGTTCCGTTTTCAATTGTTTTCTTTAATGCTTTGTACATGTCCTTTGGCAGTTTGCTGCGCATCACTTTGTCATTGAATACAAGGCTGCCATACATTTCCGGGATACTCTGTGCCATATAGGTACACTCCTTTCGATTTCACTCATTCATTATAATTTTTAATTATCTTATAAGGACCGCTGCCGGAAGATCCGGGTATAAAACGGACCGGAAAAACAAAAAAAGCGCTTCAGATACTTGTCGTATCCAAAGCGCCTTTGCTTTATGTGATGCAGTATACACCAAAATAAAATATTGTCAAGAGCTTTTTTGAAAAAATCTAAAAAATCGACCGGAAAGAGTGGAGTGTCGGAAAATGGGCAGGGTTGACAAATCTTGTCCTTTTATTATAATCTGATATCATAGTTATGCGGTCGAAAAGTCAGTAATTTGGAAAAGCTTTTTGGCCAACAACCAAGATGCACAATATGGAAAAAACAGATGGAGGGAAATATGTCAGGAGTAAAGGAAGAATGTGGCGTATTCGGGATTTATGATCTGGATGGAGGAAATATCGCACCATCTATTTATTATGGTCTTACCTCGCTGCAGCACAGAGGACAGGAGTCCTGCGGAATGGCCGTTTCAAGGACGGACGGAGAAAGAGGAAACGTACAGTTTCATAAAGATCTGGGACTGGTAAGCGAAGTTTTGCGAAAAGATGTTGTACATAATATGAATGGTGACATCGGAATCGGACATGTTCGTTATTCCACCACCGGAGAGTCTGTTGCAGAGAATGCGCAGCCGCTGGTACTTTCTTATATCAAGGGAAGTCTGGCGCTTGCACATAATGGAAACCTGGTCAATACAGAAGCCCTGAAATGGGAACTGATCCAGACCGGAGCAATCTTCCATACAACTACCGACTCTGAGGTTATCGCGTTCCATATCGCAAGGGAGCGCGTGCATTCTGCCACTGTAGAAGAAGCCGTACACAAAACCGTAGAGAAGATCCGTGGAGGATATGCTCTTGTGATCATGAGCCCACGGAAACTGATCGGTGCCCGTGACCCTTACGGACTGAAACCCCTCTGTCTTGGAAAAAGAGACAATGCCTATGTTCTGGCATCCGAGAGCTGTGCACTTACATCTGTAGGCGCAGAATTTATCCGTGATATTGAGCCTGGTGAGATCGTCACCATCACCAAAGATGGTCTGAAATCCAGCAAACTGGACGTTCAGAAAAAGCATGCCCATTGTGTCTTTGAATATATCTATTTCGCCAGACTGGACAGTACCATGGATGGAGTAAAGATCTATGATGCAAGGATCCGCGGGGGAAAATCTCTGGCAAAATCCTATCCGGTAGAAGCAGACCTGGTAACCGGTGTACCGGAATCCGGACTTCCGGCAGCCAAAGGTTATTCTGAGGAATCCGGAATCCCGTTTGGTTTTGCGTTTTATAAGAACAGTTACATTGGAAGAACCTTTATCAAACCGACCCAGCAGGAGAGAGAGTCCAGCGTTCATCTGAAGCTGAGCGTTCTGGAATCTGTAGTAAAGGGTAAGAGGATCGTTCTGGTAGATGACTCCATTGTCCGTGGAACTACCATTGCAAACCTGATCCACATGCTGAAAGAGGCTGGAGCAAAAGAAGTCCATGTACGTATCAGCTCCCCGCCATTTTTACATCCCTGTTATTTTGGCACCGATGTGCCGTCCAATGACCAGCTCATTGCTGCTCAGCACAGCACGGAGGAGATCCGTAAGATGATCGGAGCAGACTCCCTGGGTTATATGCAGATTGATTATCTGGAGGGCATGGCAGGCGGACTTCCGCTTTGCAAAGCATGTTTTGACGGCAATTATCCGATGGAGATACCGAAAGAAATCAAACAGGATTAAGGTCTGTGTGGAATTAATCTCACAGTGAACGTCGGTTGATTCGAAAATGAAAATATGAAAAATATACAATAAATAAGCAGAAAACCCGAATTTTGTTATATGAAATTCGGGTTTTTATAGGATAACCTTCCAAAATGATAAAAAACATCAACTTGACAAATTCGACAACATGAGACATAATGTGAGACAACCAGATGAGAAGTGACGAAAAAGAATCGCAGAGATCTGGCGTCACCGGTTTGCCGGTCTTTCTTAAGGCCGAGAGAAGAGAGGATGAAATTTATGTCTCAGAAAATCAGGTTAAACGAAACAGCAGATGTGAGAGAGTTTGTACAGGCTGCAAGCAAATGCGACTTTGATGTAGATATTTCATATAACAGAGTTATCATTGATGCAAAATCCATTCTTGGAATTCTCAGCATGGATCTGACCAAGGTCCTTACTGTAACCTGTCATGGGGAAGATCACGAGTTCAACCGTTTCCTTCAGAAGTTTGCGGTAGCGTGACAGGCGGGAAGCACAGAGGGAGATAAAGCGTAAAGAAAATAAAAAGAGAAAACAGACGTGACTGCAGAGAGAGGACATCATATGGGAGTCCCTGGCAGGCGTCTGTTTTTTTGTATCCACAGCATTATTTGCATCTGTATCACCATATCATAGGAAGAAATTCATCAGACTATATAGAAAAAATCTGTTATTGACAAATAAAAAAAAATAGTTTATAGTAAACCATATTTTATATGGAAGATAACTGACAAAGGCGTCAGGAACGGTACCACAGGGGAATTCTCACCCCTTGGAACCTGTTCCGGACGCCTTTTTGTTGTGGAACACAAAATGGAGGAGGAAATCGAAGATGGCAGTAAAGTATGTTTTTGTAACAGGCGGAGTTGTTTCCGGACTGGGAAAAGGAATTACCGCAGCGTCCCTGGGACGCCTTCTGAAAGCAAGAGGGTATCAGGTGACCATGCAGAAGTTTGATCCTTACATTAATATTGACCCGGGAACTATGAACCCCATTCAGCATGGAGAGGTTTTTGTAACCGATGACGGTACAGAGACAGACCTTGACCTTGGACATTATGAGCGTTTCATTGATGAAAGCCTTGACAAGAATTCCAATGTGACAACCGGTAAGATTTACTGGTCTGTTCTTCAGAAAGAGCGTCACGGTGATTTTGGCGGAGGTACTGTACAGGTAATCCCGCATATCACCAACGAGATCAAGAGCCGTTTTTACAGAGCAAAAACAGCGGATGAGGACAGAATTGCCATCATCGAGGTAGGCGGTACAGTTGGTGATATTGAGAGTCAGCCGTTCCTGGAATCCATCCGTCAGTTCCAGCATGATGTGGGACATGACAATGCCATTCTTATTCATGTTACCCTGATCCCGTACCTTCGTGCTTCCGGAGAGATGAAGACCAAACCGACCCAGGCCAGCGTAAAAGAACTCCAGGGAATGGGAATCCAGCCGGATGTTCTGGTATGCAGAAGCGAGTATCCTCTGACTGATGATATCCGTGGAAAGATCGCCCTGTTCTGTAACGTACCGGTAAGCCACGTACTTCAGAACCTGGATGTAGAATATTTATATGAAGCTCCTCTTGCAATGGAAAGAGAAAAACTGGCAGATGTAGTACTGCAGAGCTTAAGACTTGAGAACCGTAAACCGGATCTTACAGACTGGGAGAATATGGTAGAAAATCTCCGCCACCCGGACAAAACCGTGAAGATCGCCATGGTTGGTAAGTACACACAGCTTCATGATGCATACTTAAGTGTTGTGGAAGCCCTGAAACATGGTGGAATCTCCTGCCGTGCAAAAGTTGATATCGTCTGGGTAGACTCTGAAGAGCTCAATGAGAAAAACCTGGATCAGACCCTTCATTCTGTAGATGGAATTCTGGTTCCGGGAGGATTCGGAAACCGTGGTACTGAAGGAATGATCCTTGCAGCACAGTATGCGAGAGTTCATAAGATCCCGTACCTTGGCATCTGCCTTGGAATGCAGATGGCTATTGTAGAATTTGCCCGCCACGTACTTGGATATGAAGATGCCAACAGCATTGAGCTGGCACCGGAGACCACGCATCCGGTCATTGCTCTGATGCCGGATCAGGAAGATGTGGAAGACCTTGGCGGAACCCTTCGTCTTGGAAGCTATCCGTGTGTGCTGGCCGAAGGCTCCAAATCCTATGAGCTTTTTGGAAAGAAAGAGATCCAGGAGCGTCACAGACATCGTTATGAGGTAAACAATGCATTCCGTAAAGAATTAAGTGAAAAAGGAATGTCCATCGTAGGAACTTCCCCGGATGCACATATCGTTGAGATGATCGAAATTGCCGGACATCCGTTCTTTGTAGGAACACAGGGACATCCGGAATTCAAGTCCAGACCGAACCATGCACATCCGCTGTTCCGTGGATTTGTGCAGGCGGCAGTTGACAAAAAGACGGCAGAAGAAGCTGCGATGAAAGGATGAGAAAAATGAGAGAAGTAGGAAATCAGCAGCAGGGCCTCTACCGCCCTGAATTCGAACATGATAACTGCGGTATCGGAGCCGTTGTTAATATAAAAGGAAAGAAAACACATGATACTGTTGCAAATGCTCTTAAGATCGTAGAGAATCTGGAGCATCGTGCAGGTAAAGATGCAGAAGGAAAAACCGGCGATGGCGTCGGTATCCTTCTCCAGATCTCCCATAAATTCTTCAAAAAAGTCTGTAAGAAAGAGGGCTTTGAGATCGGCGGCGAGAGAGAATATGGTGTAGCCCAGCTCTTTTTTCCACAGCATGAGATCAAACGTGCCCAGGCAAAGAAGATGTTCGAGATCATCGTGGAAAAAGAAGGCCTGGAGCTTCTTGGATGGCGTACAGTGCCGGTATTCCCGGAGGTTCTTGGACATAAGGCAAGAGAGTGTATGCCATGCATCATGCAGGCATTCATCAAGAAACCGGAAGATGTGGAAAAAGGCCTTGCCTTTGACCGTATGCTCTACATTGCCCGCCGTGAGTTTGAACAGAGTAATGACAATACTTACGTAGTTTCCATGAGCAGCCGTACCATTGTATACAAAGGTATGTTCCTGGTTGGACAGCTTCGTACATTCTTCGGAGATCTTCAGAGCCAGGATTATGAATCTGCCATTGCAGTGGTGCATTCCCGTTTCAGTACCAACACAAATCCAAGCTGGGAGAGAGCACATCCGAACCGTTTCATCGTACATAACGGTGAGATCAACACTATTCGCGGTAACGCAGATAAAATGCTTGCCCGCGAGGAAAACATGGATTCTCCGTATCTGAAAGACGAACTCCACAAAGTTCTCCCTGTAGTCAACCGTAATGGTTCTGACTCTGCGATGCTTGACAATACCCTGGAGTTCCTGGTTATGAGTGGAATGGATCTTCCTCTTGCAGTGATGATCACCATTCCGGAGCCGTGGGCAAACAATGATACCATTTCCCAGGAAAAACGTGATTTTTATCAGTATTATGCAACCATGATGGAGCCGTGGGACGGACCTGCATCCATCCTGTTCTCGGATGGTGATGTGATGGGAGCGGTTCTCGACCGTAACGGTCTCCGTCCATCCAGATATTATATTACTTCTGACGGATATATGATCCTTTCTTCCGAGGTTGGTGTTCTTCCGGTAGACGAGGAGAAGATCGTATTAAAAGAGCGTCTCCATCCTGGAAAAATGCTCCTGGTTGATACCGTTCAGGGCCGTGTCATCGATGATAATGAGCTGAAAGAGAAATATGCAAAGAAACAGCCATATGGAGAGTGGCTGGACAGCAACCTGGTACAGCTCCGTGATATCAAGATCCCGAACCAGAGAGTGATCGAGTACACGCCGGAGGAAAGAGCACGTCTGCAGAAAGCTTTTGGATATACCTATGAGCAGTATCGTACTTCCATTCGCAACATGGCATTAAATGGTTCAGAAAGCATCGGAGCTATGGGCCATGATACCCCGCTTGCAGTATTTTCAAAACAGCATTATCCACTGTTCGACTACTTCAAACAGCTGTTTGCACAGGTAACAAACCCGCCGATCGATGCCATCCGTGAGGAGATCGTTACTTCCACAAGCGTATACGTAGGAAAAGACGGAAACCTTCTTGTTCAGAATCCGGAGAACTGCCAGGTTCTTAAAATCAACAACCCGATCCTGACAAACACCGATATGCTGAAGATCAAGAACATGAAAAAGGAAGGCTTCAAGGTTGTGACCATTTCTACTTTGTATTATAAGAGTACAAAACTGGAACGTGCCATTGACCGCCTGTTCGTAGAGGTTGATAAGGCTTTCCGTGAGGGCGCAAATATCCTGGTCCTTTCTGACCGTGGCGTAGATGAGAACCATATGCCGATCCCGTCTCTTCTTGCTGTTTCCGCAGTGCATCAGCACCTTGTAAAAACAAAGAAGAGTACATCCCTTGCGCTGATCCTGGAGTCCGGTGAACCGAGAGAAGTACATCATTTCGCAACACTTCTTGGTTATGGCGCAAGTGCTGTCAATCCATACCTGGCACTGGATACCATCCATGAACTCATCGATACCCATATGTTGGACAAAGATTACTATGCAGCGGTTGATGATTACAATCATGCGGTTATCAGCGGTATCGTAAAGATCGCTTCCAAGATGGGCATTTCCACCATCCAGTCCTATCAGGGATCTCAGATCTTTGAGGCAATCGGAATTTCCCAGGATGTGATCGACCGCTACTTTACAGGAACAGTAAGCCGTGTAGGCGGAATCACACTGGAAGATATCGAGGATAACGTAGAAAAACTCCACTCTGAGGCATTTGACCCGCTGGGACTTGCCACAGACCTTACTTTAGACAGCGTAGGTGCTCACAAGATGAGAAGTCAGGGCGAGGAGCACAGATACAATCCACGTACTATCCATCTTCTTCAGCAGTCCACAAAACAGGGCAGCTATGAGATGTTCAAAGAATATACAAAACTGGTAGACGAAGAAGGTCATGGGAACTTAAGAGGACTTCTGGACTTCAAGTTTGCAAAAGAGCCTCTTCCCATCGACCAGGTTGAGAGTGTTGACGACATTGTAAAACGATTTAAGACAGGTGCCATGTCCTACGGTTCCATTTCCCAGGAAGCACATGAGACACTGGCCATCGCCATGAACCATCTCCATGGAAAATCCAATACCGGTGAGGGTGGCGAAAGTGATGAGCGTCTGGATTCCGCGGGAACAGACAATGACCGCTGCTCTGCGATCAAACAGGTAGCCAGCGGACGTTTCGGTGTTACCAGCCGTTATCTGGTATCTGCAAGAGAAATTCAGATCAAGATGGCACAGGGTGCAAAACCTGGTGAAGGTGGACATCTTCCTGCAAAGAAAGTATATCCGTGGATCGCAAAGACCCGTCATTCCACACCAGGAGTCAGCCTGATCTCTCCGCCGCCACACCACGATATCTACTCCATCGAGGACCTGGCAGAGCTGATCTATGACCTGAAAAATGCAAACAAATATGCAGATATTTCCGTAAAACTGGTTTCCGAGGCTGGTGTTGGTACGGTCGCTGCCGGTGTTGCAAAAGCCGGAGCACAGACTGTTCTGATCTCCGGATACGACGGAGGTACCGGAGCGGCACCGAGAAGCTCCATCCACAATGCAGGACTTCCGTGGGAGCTTGGACTTGCAGAGACACATCAGACACTGATCATGAACGGACTTCGTAACCGTGTACGTATCGAGACAGACGGTAAGCTGATGAGCGGCCGTGACGTTGCTATCGCAGCGCTTCTCGGTGCAGAGGAATTCGGTTTTGCAACTGCTCCCCTTGTAACCATGGGCTGCGTGATGATGAGAGTCTGCAACCTTGATACCTGCCCGGTTGGCGTTGCTACCCAGAATCCGGAACTCCGTAAGAGATTCCGTGGAAAACCGGAGTATGTGGAGAACTTCATGAGATTTATCGCACAGGAACTGAGAGAGTACATGGCACGTCTTGGCGTTGCAACCATCGACGAGATGGTAGGCCGTACAGATCTTCTTACCGTTTCTGACAGCGTACAGGAGCCACACAAGGGCAAAGTTGACTTAAGCGCCATCCTGAACAATCCATATGCAGGAAAAGGTAAAGTTACGTTTGATCCGAAAGCGGTATACAACTTCAACCTTGAGAAAACTCTGGATGAAAAAGTCCTGGTTAAGAAATGTGCGCCAGCGATCCAGAAAGGTGAGAAAGTTTCTGTAGATGTAAATGTTACCAACACAGACCGTGCATTCGGTACCATCCTTGGATCTGAGATCACGAGAAACCATAAAGAGGGCCTTCCGGAAGATACCGTAACTGTAAACTGTACAGGTGCAGGCGGACAGAGCTTCGGTGCATTTATCCCGAAAGGACTGACACTGAAACTTACCGGCGACAGCAATGACTACTTCGGAAAAGGACTTTCCGGTGGCAAGCTGATCGTTAAAGTACCGGAAAAGGCCGGATACAAGGCAGAGGATAACATCATCGTCGGAAACGTGGCTCTCTATGGCGCAACCAGCGGAACTGCATTTATCAACGGTGTTGCAGGTGAGCGTTTTGCAGTTCGTAACTCCGGTGCAGTGGCAGTAGTTGAGGGTGTTGGTGAGCATGGATGCGAGTACATGACCGGTGGCCGTGTGGTAGTTCTCGGAAAAACCGGAAAGAACTTCGCGGCAGGTATGAGCGGCGGTATCGCTTATGTTCTTGATGTGGACAACGTTCTTTACAAGAACCTTAACAAAGCAATGATCTCCATTGAAAAAGTGGATAATAAATATGATAAAAAAGAGCTTCGTGATCTCATCGAGGCTCATGTGGAAGCAACAGGCTCCGAGATCGGTAAGAAGGTGCTGGCTGATTTTGATTCCTATCTGCCTCACTTCAAAAAACTCATTCCGGATGAGTACAAGAGAATGATCACATTAAGTGCAAAGCTGGAAGAAAAAGGTCTGACCAGCCAGCAGGCACAGATGGAAGCATTCTATGAGAGCATCGGCGTGAAACATTAAGGAGGATGAGGAAATGGGAAAGCCAACTGGATTTTTAGATTATGAAAGAGAAACGGCAAAAGTTCTGCCGCCAAAAGAACGTATTCAGAATTTCAACGAATTTCGTATTCCGTTAAATAAAGAAAAACAGAAACTTCAGGGAGCACGCTGCATGGCCTGCGGCGTTCCCTTCTGCCAGGCAGGTATGATGATCGGCGGAATGGCTTCCGGCTGCCCGCTTCACAACCTGGTTCCTGAGACAAACGATCTTGTATACACAGGAAACTGGAAACAGGCATTTCTTCGTCTGAACAAGACCCACAGTTTTCCGGAGTTTACTTCAAGAGTATGCCCGGCACTCTGTGAAGCTGCCTGTACCTGCAACCTGAACGGAGATCCGGTCAGCACAAAGGAAAATGAGAAAGCCATTATCGAGACTGCCTATGCAGAAGGCTGGGTAAAACCACAGATCCCGCCTGTCCGCACAGGAAAGACAATCGCAGTCATCGGAAGCGGCCCTTCCGGACTGGCAGCAGCACAGCAGCTGAACCGCCGTGGTCACAGCGTAACCGTATTTGAAAGAAACGACCGTATTGGAGGACTTCTCCGCTATGGTATCCCGAATATGAAACTGGAGAAAAAAGTCATCGACCGCAGACTGAAACTGATGGAAGAGGAAGGCGTGAAGTTTGTCACCAACATCAACGTTGGTGTGGACATTACCGCGGAGCAGCTTCTGAAAGATTATGACCGTGTCCTTCTCTGCTGCGGAGCTTCCCATCCGAGAGATATCAAGGTTCCAGGAAGAGATGCAAAAGGAATCTACTTTGCAGTGGATTTCCTGAAACAGGTAACAAAAAGCCTTCTGGATACCGATTTTGCAAAATTCCCATATGAGCTTGCAAAAGGCAAACATGTTCTGGTCATCGGCGGTGGTGATACCGGAAATGACTGTGTGGGAACTTCCATCCGTCTTGGTGCAAAATCCGTAACACAGCTTGAGATGATGCCAAAGCCTCCGGTAACAAGAACACCGTCCAACCCGTGGCCGGAGTGGCCGAAGGTTTTGAAAACCGATTACGGCCAGGAAGAGGCTATTGCAGTATTTGGTCATGACCCGCGAATCTATCAGACAACCGTTACCGAATTTATCAAAGATAAAAAAGGAAATGTCTGCAAGGCAAAGATTGTCAAACTGAAAAGCGTAAAAGACGAAAAGACCGGAAGATTCAACATGGTTCCTATCGAGGGCAGCGAGGAAGTGATTCCTGCAGATGTGGTACTGATTGCAGCAGGTTTCCTCGGAAGCGAGAAATATGTAACCGATGCTTTCCATGTAGCACTGACACCAAGAACCAACGTGGAGACAAAACCGGAGCAGTACGCAACAAGCGTAGACCGTGTATTCACAGCAGGCGATATGCACCGTGGACAGTCACTTGTCGTATGGGCGATCCACGAGGGACGTGAGGCTGCGAAGGCAGTGGATGAATCTCTGATGAGTTATTCATATTTACAGTAAAAAAGTTAAAAATACCAGGGGCAAAGTTCTTTTTGCCCCTAATTTCCTTTAAAAAAAAGTTGACAAAGAATTGACCGATTGCTATAATTACGTCCATGAACAAGGGTGTTCTTCAGGAGCGAAAGCTCTCTGAAGTGCACCCTTTTTCTATTTTTTAGGGTAATTATTTTGTGTGATGAGGAAATAAAGGAGAGAATACTATGGGGAATTATACCAGAGAAGAGATTCTTGCAATGGCAGAGGAGGAAGACGTAGAGTTCATCCGCCTCCAGTTTACAGATATGTTTGGAACTCTGAAAAATATTGCGATCACAGCAAGAGAGCTTCCAAGAGCCCTGGATAACCAGTGCGTTGTATACGGCTCTCATATTGCGGGCATTGTGGGAGAGAAGGAGCCGGATCTGATCCTGTATCCGGATTACGATACTTTTTCAATTCTCCCATGGCGTCCTCAGCAGGGAAAGGTTGCAAGACTGATCTGTGATATGCGCCGTGCAGACGGATCTGAGCATGAGATGAGCTCCAGATACATTCTGAAAAAAACAGCGCAGGCAGCAGAAGAGGCAGGATACACCTGCTATGTTGACCCGGAATGCGAGTTTTTCCTGTTTCATATTGATGATAACGGAATGCCTACAACAGTTTCTCACGAAAAAGCCGGATATTTGGATGTAAGTCCGGTGGATCTGGGTGAAAATGCAAGACGTGATATGGTACTGACTCTTGAGGATATGGGATTTGAGGTGGAATCCTCTCATCATGAGACAGCACCTGCACAGCATGAGATCGCCCTTCATTACGGGGAAGCACGTGAGATGGCAGACGCAGTTATGACCTTTAAGATGGCTGTAAGGACCGTAGCCAAACGTCATGGACTTCATGCGACATTTATGCCGAAACCAAGACGGGAAGTAAATGGTTCCGCCATGCATATCCATTTTTCGCTGTTTAAAAATGGAAGAAATATTTTTGTGGATCCGGATGATCCGTCCAAATTAAGTAATGAGGCATGCTATTTTATCGGAGGTCTTCTGGCACACAGCCGGGAGATGGCACTTATCACAAATCCGCTGGTAAACTCTTACAAGCGCCTTGTGCCTGGATTCGATGCACCGACAGAACTGACCTGGACGAGAAACAATCAGAATTCACTGGTAAGGATCCCGAGAGTCAATGGCAATGATACCAGGATCGAGCTTCGAAGCCCGGATGCTGCATCCAACCCATACCTTGTTTTTGCGGTATGCCTGGCAGCGGGCCTGGATGGAATCCAGAAGAAGATCTATCCGACAAAAGCTTCTGACCGTTCTCTTTCCGAGTCGGACCAGAAGGAACAGGGTATCGAGAATTTACCGGAGAACTTGCGGGAAGCGATCACACTGTTTGAAGAAAGTGACTGGATGAAAGAGATCCTTGGAGAAGATTTCTGCAAACAGTACGCGCAGGCCAAAAGAAAAGAATGGCTGCGTTATTCCCAGGAGATTTCCGACTGGGAGATCGAGGAGTATCTGTATCGAATCTGATGATTGAGGCATAATGGGACGAAAGAGAGTGGCGGCTTATGAACACGAGTATCGTGATTGCATTACCGAAAATAGAAGATGCAAAAAAGATCCGCACAGTCCTTAACCGATATGGATTCACGGTGGCGGCGGTATGCAATTCGGGTGCAAATGCCCTTGCCAGTATCTCGGAACTTGATGGCGGCGTCCTGCTTTGTGGCTATCATCTTCAGGATATGTATTACCGTGATCTTCTGGACTATATGCCGGATTATTTTGAAATGCTGCTTATGGCTTCGCAGGGAGTGATCAGTGAAGCACCACCTTCCGTTTTGTGTGTGGGAATGCCTCTGAAAGCCGGAGATCTGGTAAATACGGTAAGCATGATCCTTTCCCAGATCGAAAGGCGCTGGAAAAAAGATAAGAAAAAACCGAAGCAGCGTTCATGGAAAGAGCAGAATTATATTTCAAATGCAAAGATGCTTTTAATGGAAAGAAATCATCTGAGTGAGGAGGATGCATACCGTTATATTCAGAAATGCAGTATGGATTCCGGAACCAATATGGTGGAGACAGCCCAGATGGTTCTGATGCTTTTATATGATTCTGTATAAAAGAAAAATATAAAAGAAAAATATAAAAGAAAAATACACCAGAAAAAGCAGAATTTGACAGAAAAAAGTGGCAGAGCGGGTTCGTAAGACCCGCTTATCAAAATACAGGCGCAAAGAAAAAAGGCTGAATGCTGAATATTTTTTGCACCGGAATTGGAGGATGAGGGAATGGAATTTATGGATGGAATCTGTAAGACTAGAGAATGTGCCTGGGATGTGCTTCTTTCCGAGAGCATGAAAGACCAGGAAGCGACAGTGGAAGGTGCAATACACAGCATCCGTAATATGGGTGATGTAGCCTTCGTGATACTTCGAAAAAAAGAGGGACTTTTTCAGACTGTATATGAGAACGACAAGACAAATGTTTCCATTCATGATCTGAAAGAGGCAATGTGTGTCCGCCTCACAGGAACTCTTCATGAGGAAGAAAGAGCACCTCACGGAAGAGAGCTCCGTATCAGCCATGTGGAGATCCTTTCCTCGCCGGCAGAGCCCCTTCCCCTGGCAATCGACAAATGGAAACTGAACACTTCCCTGGAGGCAAAACTGAACTATCGTCCTATCGCCCTGCGTAACGTGCAGGAGCGTGCAAAATTCAAGATCCAGGAAGCTCTGGTGCGTGCATTCCGTGATTATCTCTACGAAAAAGGATTTACCGAGATCCACACACCGAAGATCGGAGCCAGAGGCGCAGAGGGTGGCGCAAACCTGTTCAAACTGAGCTACTTCCACAAACCGGCTGTCCTGGCACAGAGCCCGCAGTTTTACAAACAGATGATGGTAGGTGTTTTTGACCGTGTATTTGAGACCGGCCCTGTATTCCGTGCAGAGAAACACAACACCAAACGTCATCTGAATGAATATACAAGCCTTGATTTTGAGATGGGCTATATCAACGGATTTGAGGATATCATGGAGATGGAAACCGGATTTCTCCAGTATGCAGTCGAGCTTCTGAAGAAAGATTACGCCCATGAGCTTTCCATTCTGAAAGTGGAACTTCCGAAAGTAGACAAGATCCCGGCCGTACGTTTTGACAAAGCAAAAGAGCTGGTAGCTGAGAAATATAAACGTAAGATCCGTAACCCATACGATCTGGAGCCGGAAGAAGAGGCACTGATCGGAAGATATTTCAAAGAAGAGTACGATGCGGATTTCGTTTTTGTCACACATTATCCGTCCAAGAAGCGTCCGTTCTACGCAATGGATGATCCGGCAGATGAGAAATTTACATTAAGTTTTGACCTTCTGTTCAAAGGACTTGAGGTCACCACAGGCGGACAGCGTATCCATGATTATCAGATGCTGAAAGACAAGATCGCAGCCCGTGGCATGGACGAGGAAGGTATGGAACAGTACCTGGATACGTTCAAACATGGAATGCCGCCTCACGGAGGACTTGGAATCGGACTGGAACGTCTTACCATGCAGATCCTGGGAGAGGAAAACGTTCGTGAGACCTGCCTGTTCCCACGTGATATGAACAGACTTGAGCCGTAATAAGGAGAAAAAAGATGGCAAAGATAATCGATGATGAAACAATGGAAAATGTCTGCATCCTGGCGAAGCTTTCCCTGACAGAGGATGAGAAGGAAAAAGCAAAAGAGGATATGCAGAAGATGCTGGACTATGTAGATAAGTTAGACGAGCTTGACACTTCTTCCGTAGAGCCCATGTCCCATATTTTTGAGGACGAAAACGTATTCCGTGAAGACGTTGTGACAAACGGCGACAACCATGAGGCAATGCTTGCCAACGCGCCGAAGCAGAAAGAAGATCAGTATCAGGTTCCGAAAACAATTGGATAAGACAGGAGACAGGACATGGATTTGGGAAAATTAACCGCATTACAGCTTGCGGAAAAGATCAAACAGCATCAGATAAGCGTCCTGGACGGTGTGAAATACGTATTTGATCAGATCGAGGCAAAAGAGGACAAAGTCCACGCTTATCTTGATACCTATAAAAAAGAAGCCTATGCAAGAGCAAAAGAAGTACAGAAAGGCATTGAGGACGGAACTTATACCGGACCTCTTGCCGGTGTACCCATCGCTATCAAGGATAATATCTGCATCAAGGGAAAAACAACCACCTGTGCATCAAAGATCCTTGAAAACTTCGTTCCACAGTACAATGCAGAAGTCATTGACCGTCTGGAAGAAGCAGGACTTGTAATTATCGGAAAAACAAATATGGATGAGTTTGCCATGGGAAGTACTACAGAGACTTCTGCCTATGGCGTGACCAGAAACCCGTGGGATCTGGAACACGTTCCGGGAGGATCTTCCGGTGGTTCCTGTGCGGCAGTGGCAGCAGGGGAAACTTACCTGGCACTTGGTTCTGATACCGGCGGTTCTATCCGTCAGCCAAGTTCCTACTGTGGTGTTACCGGAATCAAGCCAACCTACGGTACCGTATCTCGTTACGGACTGGTTGCCTATGCATCCTCTCTGGACCAGATTGGACCGGTTGGAAAAGACGTTGCGGACTGTGCGGCACTTCTTGAGATCATTGCCGGTCACGATACAAAGGACAGCACTTCCATGAAGAGAGAGGATCTTGATTTCTCCTCTTCCATGACAGATAAGATCGTGGGAATGAAATTTGGTGTGCCCAAGGAGTATCTTTCCGAAGGTCTGAACCCTGAGGTAAAAGAGGCATTTATGAATACACTGAAAAGCCTTACCGAGATGGGTGCAGTGGTGGAATTTTTCTCCATGAAGACAACAGAATATATGATCCCTGCCTACTATATCATCGCCAGCGCAGAGGCCAGCTCCAACCTGGAACGTTTTGATGGCGTGAAGTACGGTTTCCGTGCAAAAGAGTACGAGGGACTTCATGACATGTACAAAAAGACAAGAACTGAAGGCTTCGGTGAGGAAGTAAAACGCCGTATCATGCTGGGATCTTTCGTATTAAGCTCCGGTTATTACGATGCTTACTACCTGAAAGCACTCCGCACAAAAGCCCTCATCAAAAAAGAATTCGACCAGGCCTTTTCCAAATATGATGTCCTTCTTGCTCCGGCATCTCCGTTTACCGCGCCGAAGCTTGGAGAGAGCCTGAAAGACCCGCTTGCCATGTATCTTGGCGATATTTACACGGTAGCAGTAAACCTGTGCGGACTTCCCGGAATCACAGTTCCATGTGGAAAAGACGCAGCCGGACTTCCCATCGGAATCCAGATGATCGGTGACTGCTTCAAAGAAAACAATCTGTTCCGTGCGGCACACGCATATGAGAAAAAACGCGGCGATTTCGGAACAGCAATGGAAGGGGGAGAAAAGGCATGAAACAGTATGAGACAGTCATAGGACTTGAGGTGCATGTGGAGCTTGCCACAAAAACAAAGATCTTCTGCGGATGCTCCACAGAGTTCGGAGGTGCACCAAATACACATACCTGCCCGGTCTGCACCGGTATGCCGGGATCTCTTCCGGTCCTCAATAAAAAAGTGGTAGAGTTTGCCATCAAGGCAGGTCTTGCGGCAAACTGCCATATCCATCAGTACTGCAAGTTTGACCGTAAGAACTATTTTTACCCGGATAATCCTCAGAACTACCAGATCTCTCAGCTGTATCTGCCAATCTGCTATGACGGAGCCGTTGAGATCGAGACTTCCGCAGGCAAAAAGACCGTACGTATCCACGAGATGCATATGGAGGAGGATGCAGGTAAGCTGATTCATGATGAGTGGGAAGACTGCTCCCTGGTTGACTACAACCGAAGTGGTGTGCCGCTTATCGAGATCGTATCCGAGCCGGATATGAGAAGCTCCGAGGAGGTTATCGCATATCTGGAAAAACTTCGTTGTACCATGCAGTATCTTGGAGTTTCTGACTGCAAACTTCAGGAAGGTTCTATGCGTGCCGATGTCAACCTTTCTGTCCGTGAGGTGGGAAGTGAGACCTTTGGAACAAGAACCGAGATGAAGAACCTGAACTCCTTTAAAGCTATTGCAAGAGCCATCGAGGGTGAGAGAGAGCGTCAGATCGAGCTCTTGGAGGAAGGCAGAGCTGTTGTTCAGGAGACAAGAAGATGGGACGATAACAAAGAATCCTCCCACGCTATGCGTTCCAAAGAGGATGCCAAGGATTACCGTTATTTCCCGGACCCGGATCTTCCGCCGATCCATATCTCCGATGCATGGATCGAGGAGCTGCGTGCTTCCATTCCGGAGCTGCGTGAAGCCAAGATGGAACGTTATCAGAAAGAGTACGAGCTTCCGGCTTACGATGCGGGAATCCTTACGGAATCCAGACATCTGGCAGGACTTTTTGAGGAGACAGCCGTTCTTCTGGGAAATCCGAAAAAAGCAGCCAACTGGTTTATGGTGGAAGTTCTACGCCTGACAAAGGACAAAGGTCTTGATCCGGAAAAAGTAAACTTTACACCGAAGCATCTGGCAGATCTTCTTTCCATGGTGGAGAAAAAAGAGGTCAGCGCACAGAATGCCAAAAAAGTGTTTGAAAAAGTATTTGACGAGGATATTGATCCGGTTGTATATATAGAAGAGAATGGTCTTAAGATCGTAGAAGATACAGGTCTTCTCACCGAAACTGTGAAAAAGATCGTAGATGCCAATCCTGGACCGCTGGCTGAACTTCTGGGCGGCAAGGACAAGGTTATGGGATTTTTCGTAGGACAGCTGATGAGAGAGCTGAAAGGCAAGGCAAATCCTGACAGCGTCAGAAAAGCACTGGCAGAGGAAATTGAGAGAAGGAGATAAAAGCATTATGGTTACAGTAAATAAGAATTATTTAAAACTTCCGGGAAGCTATCTGTTTTCCAATATCGCGAAGAAGGTAAAAGCATACAAGGAGGCCAATCCGGAATTTAAGGATTCTGTGATCAGCCTTGGAATCGGTGATGTGACACAGCCACTTGCACCGGCGATCATTGATGCTCTTCATAAATCCGTAGATGAAATGGCTCATGCGGAAACTTTCCACGGATATGCACCGGATCTTGGATATGAGTTCTTAAGAAGTGCCATTGCAAAGAATGATTATCAGTCCAGAGGATGCGACATCAGCGCAGATGAGATCTTTGTTTCCGACGGAGCAAAGAGTGATTCTGGAAATATTCAGGAGATCTTCGGACTGGATAACAAGGTTGCAGTTTGTGACCCGGTTTATCCTGTATACGTAGATACCAACGTTATGGCCGGACGTACAGGTCTTTATAACAAAGAGCGTGAGAACTTTGACGGTGTGATCTACATGCCATGTAAAGAGGATAACGGTTTCCTTCCGGAGATCCCGGCAGATGAAGTACCGGATCTTATTTATCTCTGCTTCCCGAACAACCCGACCGGTGGTGCCATCACAAAGGCTGCTCTTCAGGAGTGGGTTGATTACGCAAACAAAAACGGCTGCGTGATCATCTATGACGCAGCATATGAGGCATATATTTCCGAGGAAGATGTTCCGCACAGCATTTATGAGTGTGAGGGTGCGAGAACCTGTGCTATCGAGCTTCGAAGCTTTTCCAAGAATGCAGGTTTCACAGGCGTTCGTCTTGGATTTACCGTAGTTCCGAAGGAACTGGTGTGTGATGGCGTAGAGCTTCACAGTCTCTGGGCAAGACGCCACGGAACCAAGTTTAACGGTGCTCCGTACATTGTACAGAGAGCAGGCGAGGCTGTTTACTCTCCGGAGGGAAAAGCACAGCTGAAAGAGCAGGTTGCTTACTATATGCGTAATGCAAAGACGATCCTCGAGGGCCTTTCCGCAGCAGGATTTTCCGTGTCCGGTGGAAAAAATGCTCCATATATCTGGCTGAAAACACCGGATCAGATGACCTCCTGGGAGTTCTTTGATTATCTCCTTGAGAAAGCACACATCGTAGGAACACCAGGTTCAGGCTTTGGTGCACATGGTGAGGGATACTTCCGTCTGACTGCATTCGGAAGCTATGAGAATACACTGGAAGCGATTGAGAGAATTAAAAATCTGTAATACAGGTGTAAATTGCGAGGCAGGTCTTTGTAAAAGGTCTGCTTCGTTTTCGTTTATAAGAAATTTTTTGAGCAAATTCAGGAAATTGGCAATGAGGATTGCGAAAATTTATCATATCGTTTATAATTGTACAGGAAGTGAAACGCAGAACACAAAGAGGCTGTGTTTATGAAATTCACAAATTTACGCAATCACGAAAGGGGATTTTATCATGGGTATCAGAAGAGTAGAAAATATGTGCGGCGGTAAAGGCCATGTGATCATCAAAGACATTCTTGAGGGAGACGAGCTGAAAGGAAAATGCGGACTTTACGCACAGGTTACTATCGAGAAGGGATGTTCCCTTGGATACCATGAGCATCATGGAGAGACAGAAACCTACTATATCTTAAGCGGTGAAGGCGAGTATGATGATAACGGTGTGAAACGTCCGGTAAAGGCCGGTGATATCACCATTACACCAGACGGAAAAGGTCATGGCCTTGCAAATACAGGAGAGACAGATCTTGTATTTATGGCACTGATCATTTTTGACTGATCATAAAACAAAAACAGAATAACAGGACAGAAAGGGCCGTACTGCATGATTATGCGGATGGCTCTTTTTGAATGAAAAGTTTAAATTGTATAAATAAAAAATATTTTTTGATTTTTTTAGAAAAAAGTGTTGACATAGGAAGGATGCTTTGCTATACTATCACTTGTCGCGAGGGAGAAGATAAAGAATTCCACGGAAATGCGATATGCGGAAGTGTCGGAACTGGCAGACGAGCAAGACTAAGGATCTTGTGAGCATTGCGCTCGTGTGGGTTCAAGTCCCATCTTCCGCATTTTTTATTTTGTGAGGACTGTGAGAGATCATGGTTCTTTTTTGGTAAATAAAAGCAAGTGTAAAAAAGCTGAATCACAAAACCGGAAGATAAAGGAACCGGTTTGTGATTCAGCTTTTTTGTTAATGGATATTGTTTATTTTACTTTGACAGAAGAAGTTTTGCTCCAGGTGGAGTAGTAATTCTTTTTGCTGACCGTTTTGTATGTGCGGATACGGATGTAGTATTTTTTGCCACCGGACAATTTCTTCAGCACGGTAGATTTGGAACTGCTTTTGGCGGTAATTGTTTTGGCGCTTTTGAAGCTGCTTGAAGTGCTGTACTGAATCTGATAAGCGGTAACAGATTTTACCGGTTTCCAGGATATATTTGCCTGGCCTTTTGCAGTGGACTTCAGAGAAACACTGCTGACAGTCAGTGGACGTACTGTGATCAGGATCTTTGCAGATGCAGCTTTATAATTTACGCCCTGTGCAGCCTGAATGGTAACAGTGGCCTGTCCGGGGCTTACCGGAATGATACTGGTACCGGAAATTTTTACGATCTTGCTGTTGGAAGACTTGCAGGTGATCTTCCCGTCCGTCTTCTTGCTCTTGATGACCGCGGTTTTGCTGCTGCTCTGAGTCAGGGTAAGTGCTGTGGCTTTTGCTGTGAGTACGGCTTTTGCGCGGGCAATCTGGAAACTGGCAGTTTTTGTTCCTGTGTAACTGCCTTTTCCAGTGATCACGACGGAAGCAGTACCGGCATTTATGTTATTACGGTAGGAAACTGTGTAATCTGTGCCGGGAACCAGTTCTTTTCCGGAAGAAGTTACTGTGATCTTCGGCTTTTTTTCTGTACCGCTGTAGGTAAAGGATGAACTGGAAAGCTGAATCTCACATTTACTGAGATCTCTGGCAGTGATCTGGAAAGATTTTGTTACAGTACCGGAATAATTACCTTTTCCTGTGATGGTGACGGAAGCAGTACCGATGTTGGTGTTGTTATCATAAGAAACGGTGTAGTCAGTTCCTTTTTTTAACTGCTTTTTATTGACAGTTACTGTGACGTCCGGTTTCTTTTCGGTTCCATCGTAAGTAAATGAGGAAGCGGAAAGAGCAAGTTCGGCTTTCTCCAGGCTGGCGGCACTGATAGTGAAATTTTTCGTAACAGAACCGGAATAGTTACCTTTTCCTGTGACGGTAACCGTGGCAGAACCTGCGTTGGTATTGTTTACGAAGGAAACCGTATAATCGCTGTTGGCAGTCAGCTGTCTGTTTCCGGTTTTTACAGTAACGGATGGCTTTTTCTCAGTGCCGTCATAGGTGAAGGAATCGGCAGAAAGATCTACGCTGGATCTGCTCAGGTCAGCAGGCTGGATCTGGAAAGCTTTTTCAACAGAACCGGAGAATCTACCTTTTCCTGTGATGGTAACTGTAGCGGAACCTGCGTTGGTGTTGGCATGATAATACAAGGTGTAATCCTGCCCCTGTGTTAAAGTATTGCCGTTACATGTTACAGTGACGGCCGGTTTTTTCTCAGTGCCGTCAAAAACCAGCGATTCATTGGAAACGGTAATATCGCAGTTGCTGATCCGGCCATAGGTGATAGAAAAGGATGTTGTAAAATATCCGTAATAATTTCCGATGCCGCTGATACCGGCACGTGCATTTCCCAGAGTTGTATTATTTTGATATTCTACAGTGAAATCCCTGCCTTCAACCAAATCAACACCATTTTTAGAGATGGTTACTTTCGGTTCCTGAGGCTTACCGTCGTAGATACAGGAAGAAGGAGTAAGGGTACAGGTGGTGCCGTTTGAGTAGATAGGGGCTTTGCCAATGGTGTATTCCTTTGTTACACTGCCGGCGTATTTTCCGATTCCTGTGAAGGTCATGGTAAAAGTACCGGCGTTAACAGTATCTCCGCTGGTTGTAATGGTATAGTCAACGTCTTTTTGGAGAGTAAGGCCGGAACGGTATATGGTTATAGTCGGTGTTTTGTCTGTTCCGTTATAAGATCCGATATAGCCGCGGGAAATGGTGAATACATCCTCGCTTAACAGGTCTACATATAATTCAGAGGTAAATACAGCATCCGGATTATATTTGGACTGAACGGTAAGTGTGATCTTGCCTGACTTTTTGGGGGTGAGGACTGCAGTTTGATTGGAAGTCTGGTTTACAGAAATAACACTTTCATCTGAGCTGGAAATAATGCAGTCATACAGAAAGTCAGAATCACTGCCGAAATCATTAGGAAACCAGCTGGAAGCGGTGATCCTATAACTAAGTTCCTTAGTCAGAAATTCGCTCTTTTTCATAGCGGAGAAACTGGAATTGGAAGGAGCAATGCTTGCAGTGACCTGTGAGGGAACAACAGCTTTGGAAGAAGTACCGCAGACACGGCAGGTCTTGTCAACCTGATAGTTCTCAATGGTTGTGCCGTAAACATATTTATGTCCGTTTTCCACTCGCGTTGCATGGTTGGAAGAGAGATCCGACAGATTGATCTCATAAAAAGTATTATGGCTGTCTTTCCATGCGTACCAGATCAGTTTTCCGTTTATAACAGAAGGTGCACAGTCGGAAAGATTTCCGGCCATTTTGTATGTAGAGCCAGCCTGCTGGCCGGTTCCGTCAATGGCAGTATAATAAACATAACCCTGACTGGACCAGAGAAGCACGAAGCTGTTGCTGCCGGTTTTTACAAGATGCGGTGTAGCGGCGCTGTCAGAAGTGCCTGCATAGTCGGAAAAATACCGCACAACAGGTGTTCCTCCGGATTTTGAAACAGAGGAGACAAATACATTTCTGGAATGATTGTCAGCATCATAATTGCCTGCGACCAGATAGGAACTGTCGGAATATTCAAAACCGCCAAGGGATGCGCCGGTATAGTTGTTGCCGGATGATCCGGGGAAAGTCATAAGGTCAAATTCCTTGCAGGCATAGGAACTGGAACTCCAGGAATATTGCGGGACAAAAGATCCGCTGCTGATATCCGTGGGATACTGAAGAACCGTAATAGCACGGGGATAAGCATCACCGTGATCACAGCCCAGAAGAGTTCCGTTATCGATCTGGATGAACTGGTTAAAGGAATGGCTGACATATCCGAACTCAGAATTCTGGATTCCTGTAAGCTGATCCACAACAGACATGGTGGAGGTATCTACAGAAAAAGTTACGTTAGCCTGATGCCCTCCGTACATTTCATGGCAGGTGCGGATAAAAAGATAATTTCCGTAAGAAGACATACGTGCGGAACCTGCGTCAAAGGGATAGGTGGTATTTGCACCGAAAAGGCTGCAGGAACCTTGGGATTTCCAGTCTTTGGAGTATTTGCTCACCCGGTAAACTTCTTTCGTATTATCTTTTTCGGTGTTGTTTGCGCCGGTAAGGATATAATAGTTGTCGTTGGTTTCGTAGAAAGCGCCGAATACAGGCAGTGGAAGATCGAGAGTCATCGTTTTCTTAAAGTTGTATCCGGAATCATAGTATTCAATCAGAAGCTTACCGTCAAGGGCACCACTTTGAACCCGCATGAGAGATCCGTCTGGGCTTGTTGTAAGATAGGATTCGACAGGAGAAGACCAGACACTGTAGTTCTGGTTTTCAAGGTTGCTTCCTTTATAAATGGTGCAGGTTGTATTTAATGAGTTCGATACCGGAATATCTGCTTCGATGACGGAACTGCTTTTTGCCATCTGGGCTTCTGCGGAACCGTCCAGAATACCGGCTTGTACCCCACCTTCTTCTCCGGATGAAAAATCGTCTGTTCCATCGGAATCGGAAAAAGTCTCTTCTTCATTTCCGGCATTAAATTCCTCTTCCAAAGAAGAAGCATCGGAAGCGTCTGATGTGCTGCCGCTATTAGAATCTTTCGGTGATTGCAAAAGATCCTCAGAGGATTCCTCCTGTGTATCGATGCCGGTGGAATCGGCAGGATCAGAGTTTTCTTCGGAAGAGAGATCTTCGGAGATCTCAGAAGAAGGTTCTGCTTCCACGTTGTCATCCGCAGAAAAAGCGTCTGAATAAAAATCAGCTGCATTTACCGGAGCAGAAGTGCCCAGTATACATGCAGAAAGAAAAATGGATAGTAGTTGTGCTTTTTTGTTTTTCATAGGTACCTCCTTTTTATATGGTTTTACATATAAACCTGGCAATATTTTACTACAAAAAAAGAAAAAATGGTCAATTATTGTTGAAAAAAGAAGAAAAAGAGACAGAATCATAAGTTGAGAAAAAAATAAAAAAAAGTGTTGACATATAGGAACCACTTTGTTATACTATCACTTGTCGCGAGGGAGAAAATAAAAAATCCCAAGGAAATGCGGTCATGCGGAAGTGTCGGAACTGGCAGACGAGCAAGACTAAGGATCTTGTGAGCATTG
>OGRQ01000071.1_pt1 | contig 116001 bp, 125 predicted proteins | sample 1553521 | NCBI WGS metagenome assembly OGRQ01 (sample SAMEA2580088, study PRJEB22360) | human gut metagenome | biome: human gut; feature: human-associated habitat; material: faeces | place: Denmark | collected 2008/2010
CGGGCAGACTCGGGACTTTCACCCTATAGAGAATGCTCATGCCGAGCACACCAAAAAAGGCTGCCACTTGGACAGCCTTTCGAGAATTTGTGGTGGCGGCGGGATTCGAACGACCCAAATAAATCAAAAGGTTATATCCTACTCAGATCAAATTGATACATTTGTTGGTACATTTGACGTTTTCGATCTGGAAGACAGCCCACTAATTAATATATTAGCGGAAAGGTTCTGGATTGTCTTTTAAACCTCTGGGTTGTCCATTATCGGAGTTGGATGGCACATCTTTCAATGATTCGTCTATCGCTGACTGCGCGCTCTGCACATTCTGCAAGAGTTTTTGAAGAGAGCTCAAGTGCGCGTCTAAATCGATCACACTCTCCAAGCTCCCTCTGTAGGCGTCGCTGAATCTGGGCGTCTCGCTCGCGCACCCGGAGAGCAGAATCGTTAAGGACACCAATAGACTTTTCCAACTGCGCAATTTCTTTATCCTTTCTATGTAACGTTTCAATCTGCTGAGCCAGTAGCCGCTCCCGCTCCTGCGTCCACCTCAGCTCCGTCTCCTGCTGGCCGAAGTGATACCCGAGTACTGAGGAAAACATGACGGCGGCAATAATCAAAATCAGTCGGATCATTTTCTGAAAAATAGTTCTAGTTCTGCGTCCGGCGCAAACCACATTCATTCTTTTAAAAATATTTTCTTTTCTTCCGCTCTTCGATTTACCAGCCCTGGGAGAACCTGCCCAGCGCTTTTCCTCCATTTTGGAAATTCTTCAGCAGCACCTTCATAATCTCCCGCGTTTAGTTTTCTTAGTAATGTTGATCTTCTGACGGCAGGCGTCAAACCAAGGTTAAACAACCAACTCATCAAGGCAATAAACTGATTCTCCGTAACTGGAACTTTGACAATGGCTGCTAACTCCTCCTGCGTTTGAACCAGGTCTTTAGTTAGAAGGTCGTATGCTTCATTGCGCGTAATGTGCTCGCCTGCGTGCACGTCTTTCGTGTGGCCAAAACCAATGGTCCACACCCCAGCAGGACAGCGATAAGATTCAAGGGCCGGACCACCTTTAGGGCCCTGTTCAAACTCAGATATGAACTGAGTTGCCAGTTCTGGCGGATACAACAATATATCTTGCTTTCTCATTTAGGCTCCTTCTTAATCCCGTGCAGTCTCTGCACCTCTGATTTCAAGGTCTCCAGGTCTTGCTGGATTTTCGTAAGCTGTTTGATAGATTCGGTGTTTGATGTCGCTCGGCGGTTTAGCTCGTTGATCTGGAGGCGCTGGAGGGCTGTTTCATTCTCCAGACTGTTGATCCTGTCTTGTTGTGACACGATCGTGTACTGATTCAACTGAGAGTTTGTAAGCCACCCTGCCATATAAAAAGCAAAGAAAAGAATGAGCTTAATCAGCCCTGCGATAACTGAGCGCATACTAATTGCCATGGTTCGCTCCATTGTGTACGGTAAGTTTTAATTTGCCTGTGACGACACCATAAAGAGTGTTCATGATCTTCAGGCCGAAGTAAGAAGACACTCCGCTACAGGCCCCGATCCACTCCCAACTGAGTTTCGAGGTGCGGAGGATCAGATAAACAATGAAGCCAGCCGCGCACGAGGTAATAAACTCAATAAACCAGCGCGGAAAATTCCAGCCCCGTTCTCCTCTCACGTACGGCATAGCCGAGCCCGAGGCGGCGCAGATAAGAATAAGCGCGAACACTATAAGGTTCACCGTGCTGGCAAACTCGCTGAGGCTGAAATCTGTTTCCATGTTTATCTCTCTTTTTGGACATGTTATGAGCGCTTTTTCTTTCAATGCGCACACCTAACGAAAAGCCCCTCGCGAGGAGGGGCGGAGCGGTTAGGTGGAAGCAGCTAGCGGATAAAGCCGTAGTTCGACATCCTTAACATGGTTTCCACCAAGGCTGACATAACTACCCTTTGTAACGGGCATACTGAACTTGCCGCCGCCATTAGCCCACGGAACTAGCGACTGAGCCCCGGGGCCAGCCGCATAGCTGGATTCATTCGTTCCGGTAAATGAGACAACAAGAACGCCGTCGTTAGGCATTACGCCCTGATAGATAGAGCCCCAATCGTCATTAACGTCGGTTCCTGTCATCACTATTGGAGAAGCTCCCCAGGCAGGCTGGGCAAAATGCGCGGCTTCGGTTTTTGTTGTTCGGGTATTCAGTAGTAACTGGAGGAGCGACTTCAGCATGACGCACCTCCTAAACCCACCTCACGTTTGACTGACAAACGGGATGAAGTGAAGGATCGAATAATTTCCTCGGTTATCTGCGGTTGCCTTGAAATAAACCGTTTGGCCTCTATTAACCTGCACTGTAAAACCTTGGTAAATTCCAGTGCCTGACTGATCGAGGTTAAATCTCGCACCAGAGGCGATGACTTCCAAGTAACAAGCTCCTGACGAACAAGATTGCGCCAACACCAACAAACCGTCCGCTGGAGGAACATAAGAATGCAAGTCACTGTCGTTTGGAAGAGAAAGAGCAACCTCATCCGAAGACGACACGTTCCGTTGTTGAGCAACCCATTTTTTCTTACTCTGCAAAAACTTCTCCGCAAAGAGCTGGATAAGCTGTTTAAGCATAGGCCACCTCCTTGCAGAAAAGCGTTCTTAAGAGCTGATACCCCCCCCCGACTAGACGGACAAACCGTGCTTGAGAGATTGTTCCTGTAATCCTGTACTGAATCCGTTGACCTTTAGTCACGGGTACAAATATTTTTGCCTGAGCCGGACTTATAGGAGTTGAATTACACCACAATGCCTCCCAAACGTTTATGGTTGGATTTCCTTCAGCAGTGGTCTCTATGTTGAGATAACCGTCAAACGGCGCCACGATCACACTATTTGCGTCCGTGGCCAACGTCACGTTAACGGGATTGTTAATGGTTGGTGTTGCCAAATGACTAATAGTGTCATTTTCCTGTTTGCTGTAGAACTTGCTCAGCAGGAGGCTCAGAATGTTTTTCAGCATAATGCGCCTCCTGTCAAAGGATTAAAAGTCTGAACTTGCTTTGTAGAACCAAAGAGAATAATCGGTTGTACTTCCGCCACGGCACAAGAACTTAATCTGTGTCCCTTTTTTAACGTAACAACAGATTCCAGCTCCCGCAGTGTTTCCGTTAAGTACGGAAGCAAGTGCCATCTGCCCGTTCTCGACTTGGATTTCAAGAGCTGAGACTGTAGTTGAATTGCACCGAGAAGTCGCCCAGCCGTTGCACGGAGCGGTGTAGGTAAAGAAATCAGTGGTGCTTGAACAAGGAATATTAATGCCCTGATGGATAATAGGAGCTGATTGTTCTGCAACCCAAGACTTTTTGCTTTGCAGAAACTTCTCGGCAAACAATTGAATGAGGCTCTTAAGCATACTGAACCTCCATAAAGAAGTTCAACAAATTTACCCCCCCCCATTCCGATTGAGGATATAAATCTCCACTGCCAACTGTTTTGGTTATACAAAGATATGTTAACTGTATCCCCTTTAGCGACTGGAATCATCGCCGACTGGGTCCATTCAGGCACAGAAACTTCCTGCGGGCCGCCTTGAACTGATAGACCGTTGCGAAAAAGTTGCATATCAAAACCACCAACATTCTTCGCATTAGCTGAAGCGGTAACAAAACCATCGGCGGGACAAATGTATTCCTGACCTGAAATAGCTATGTCTATTCTTCCCGGAGCAGCATTGTGAGCCGCTTCGCTCGGTGTAGTCCTTGTATTCAATAGTAATTGAAGTAGCTGTTTTAGCATTTAAGCTCCTTTTCCGGGGCTTAAACGCCCCGTGTTAATTCGGTAAATTTAGTGGATAAACAATGGCTCGAACCCCTGTTCCTGACCATTGAAAAGTAACAACATCTCCTTTTTTTAAGAAACAATTGACAGCGTTGTTGTATCGATATGACCTGACAAGAGTGACAAAAACACTCGCGATTTCTATCAAACTGTAAGAAGTAGTTGTACTTGGAGGATAACTATCGTTCACTCTAAGAACCACGAAACAAGCATATGGAGCAACATAGTTTTGAGTATCTCCGTCGCCATCTGGTAAAGAAATAATTACAGGATTACTCCAATTCGGCAGCGACAATCTATCCGCTTCAGAACCATATATTAATCTACTACCCCCCCCGTTTACAGATCTACGTGGTACAAATAAACTGCACAGCAAACTAGCTAATTCTTTAAGCATTGAAAAAACCTCCTTGTCTCATAGAGTTGCGAGAATTGACTGCCTGCTCCAATTCATAGGCCAAAGCGTCAGGAAATTCTGGGTAGTCGATAAAAGGAAAACCTGGTTTATCCGGAAGATCTTTGAGTGCTTGGCGATAATCCAATAATTCCTGCCGATCTTGGTCTGTTAATTGAGCTCTCTTTGCCTTGGCCTCAGACTGAACCGTAATATCCGGAAGCTGGACGTACTTGTCAGTGTCAGAGATTCGAGCATTGCGCTCACCTCTGACTTCTTGCTCATAGCGGAGTTTTACGAACTCATCATCCAGTTCCGGGAGTTCTGCCGATAAATAATAATTTCCGTCAGCGCTCTGAAAATAACCTTTAGGACTAGGCTCCATTTTCCAGAAATTGATTAGGGTGCCATCATCCCTTTTGAATTTTTCAGAAAGTTTGTAGTGACTCTTAGCAAACGCCTCGTCCTTCGGATCAGTAAAGGCATGCTGACCGGGAGAATTGGAAGAGACTACAACTTTACCGTTTGAGTCCTGAAGTGAGTATTTTGCAAGCGGTTGGCTCATCGCCTTGGCAAGCATTTCCTGCCTAACTTGTTCTAAGGTTTTCATTGTTTATCCTTCGGAATCGTTTAATTTGTCGATGAAGTTTCTGACTCAGCAGCGTTTTTGATGTCATCGATTTCCTGCTGCGTTCCGCCGTTTTCTAAAATCAATTCTTCAAGAATCGGACATAGATAATCGTCAGTTCGTTGATCAAAGTTATCGTCAGCCCAAGCGTTAACACCGGTGGTAAAGCCGATGTTGTTTCGTGCGGTCTGTTGCTCGGTGTCCGTTAACTGCTGAGCCGCTGAATACGATACGTTTGGCGTTAAATCGACGTATGTACTGCTCAAAACTGCTGTGATCCCGTCCTCGGCCATACTGGCAATCGTAAACATTCGACCATCAATACCGACAACCGTATCCCCTACTTTGATATTGCCCTGAGGTTTTAAATCGGCCGTCGTAATCGTCTGAGAAATGGATAATTCCTGATCGATCACTCGAACGCAGTACGCACTATTTGCCGCCTCGGTCGCTTTAGCTTCTGCGTTCTCCGCAGCCGTTTGCGCTGTCGTAGCAGAGGTTAATGCAGATTCGGCGTTACCCTGAGCTGTCTCGGCTGCTTGTTGAGCTGTTTCAGCGGTTTGTACCGCCTGAGCCGCGTTATTGGCCGCGGCTTGTGCATTAGCAGCTGATTCTTGAGCGGAGGCCTTCGCTTCGTTCGCCGTCGATTGTGCCGAATTGGCAGTATTAACCGCCACGGTAGAGGCATCTACTGCAGATTTAGACGCGGCGACGGCGTTTTGAATGTCAGCATCCCAATCGTCTACAACCTGTTTTAACGTTTCTACCTTTTCATTAGCGGCATTCGCCTCAGCTAAGGCATTAGAAGAAGTTGAGTTAGCAGTCTGAGCTGTTTCCCGCGCTTCTTTTGCAATGTTTAACGCTTCTTCTGAGTTATCGGATGCGTTGTCTGCATATTCTCCGATCTCATTAATTGCATCCTCAGTTTGCTGAAGAACATCTGGCCCACTGATTACGCCGGTTCCGGTAGGGGTGTAATGAAAATCAAATTTCTTTAATTTCGCCATTTTTCACCTCACTCTGGCAACCGGACGAAATACGCCATGCAATAAAACGGTGGCTCGTTTGAAACCCCCGTGATGCTCGTATTTGCGTTTAGCGTATGTGTATGCGTTTGACCGCTTCCCGTGTTCTGAATACTTAGTCCGTGCTGATGTTGACCGTTGTTGGAAGTTTCACCGGTCCAGCTTTTAGAAGCGTCCATCCCGATTCCCCAATTGTCCTCATCGCTTCCTTCTGTACCTATCAAATCCCTTCGAGTTTTATAAAAGCACCCTGTAGCAACAACAGAGTCATAATGTTCAAGGCCTCCAAACTCGCCTGTGATATTCATGCTTCCTCGGGTATGCGTATGCGACCCTGCTGGCGCTGTAGACCCTCCGTGAGTATGCGGCGGCAACTGAGCCACCGTTAACGCTGTTCCACCAATCGTTCCATTAACCTGAATATTGTTAATGTTGAGTTCTGCGCTCCCGCCTTTCGTCCCTTGATTAGCCACCGTCGAGCCTTTAAGGAACCTATCTACCAAATTCGGCGTTAATCCCCCGCGGCCGTCACTTTCTCCGTCGCATAAAACCCAGCCCTCATCGGCTTGAGTCGAACCCCAAAAAATCGGACGCCGATTGTCTGATCCGCCTAGAGTGACGTTATAAAACGGCATGACGGCGCCTGCGGGAACGGTAATATCAATGTTTTTCCAAACCGTTCGATCCGATCCCGGCGCCACTTTAGTTGACGACGGACCGTTAGGGGCGACACATCGATATTTAGTGCCGTTCTGAAAAACTTCATTCCCGATCTCGTAGTCAATAGTTGCGGAATACCTCATAATTCCGCCCTGCTGATACCAATAAACTAATTGAGAAAGAAGAAAGAAAACTCCGTTGAAGTCAGTTCTGAACGGCGGTATACCTCCCTGCTCAATTGGCTGTGAGTTCTCCACGCCCCATCCGTTTTGCTGAGATAGGCGCCCTAAACCCGCCTCCGTTGCTGTTTTCGGCGGGATCACGATATCGCCCTGAATACCAATAGGCGATTCCATTAAATACTTAGGATAATTCGACATGATTAAATCTCAATGTTTCTTGCCGGGTTAAATACACCCTGATTGAACGGAAGAAGTTCAGAACCGAAGAAACCGAATACCAGCTCATTCGGAGCGACGGCTTCAACGTTTACAAGAACACCCGCTGGCCTGTTCAAAAGCCCGTAATTTTTCAAAATCGCAACCTGCACACTCGTAGGTTCTCCGACAATACGAATACGTATCGTCATGTCCTGGTAGTCAGAGACGAAAACCGGCAACCCTATGAGTTTTGTCAATAGTCGATTGATTGTTTCAGAGGTCCCGTTAGAGACGTTTACGACGGCGCGATAAAAGATCAAAAACCTAAAAAATTCGTCATCTAAACGAGTATCAACCCCGTCGATCACAAGGTTACGATTAACGCCTACTCGTTTTCCCCACCAATCCAGCCATACGCCTAAGGCTGTGTCGGGGTTCAAAACGTTATTAAAAAACGCGTCCAATTGCGGGGACGCGTCTATTTCAGCATTGAACAACAATCCGAGTTGTCGGTATCGCTCTGAGTGCGAGTATTGCGACTGCAGGGCGATTGAAATCAACGATCGGACGTTAGAAATTTTGCGGAAATCCGTAACGCTGAGAATATTCCGCCAAGTGACAGAATCAGCCATATTTAGTTACCGGTAAAGATAATTGAGACATCGGATTCACTAATTGTTGGTTCAATATTCGCAGGGATTTGAACGCTTGATCCGAGCGCTTCGGTTCCTAATCCAACTTGGATTTGGGCAATAGGGGCCGAGGTTTGAGACTGAATCGCCTGATAGAACCGAGACGCGTAAACCGTACTCGCAAGCGAAATTCGATCGTTAACGCCTTGTCCAAGAGCGTCCTGAATAATGGCTTGGATCACGTTGTTTTTCTCAGTCTCGTTCATGCTCGTACCAAAGAACGTAACTGAGATTTTTAGCGACTGATTTTGAGGTCTGACGATTTTGTAGTTATATGTAGCGTTGTAATACGTTTCGTCAATAAACTGAACTTCATAATCACCCGTGGTCCCGCAGCCGGCGTCTTTTCGCTGGTAAATCGTTCGGGCGATATCGGAATCCTCGCCTCCGACAATAGCGATCAAAATAGAATGAGGTTCTATAGACACGCCATACTGAGTTATCTCTGCATTGGTCGGATTCTCTAATACTCGAACATCCAAGACGCCCTCAAGAGCCGCTAAATTAGCCTCAATGGCCTCTACATAGCCTGTCGCATTAACCGCATAAGATTCAATCATGCGGTTTCTTAATTCCGCGTCCGTTTCTTCATCCCTGCCAATAACACCTGCAGTCGGATTAGTAATGGAATCCCAGCCGGCAATTGTTGTAACAATACGATTAACCGATCCTGCAGCTACCTCAAGAGGCCCGTGATTTATCGCCGTAAATGTCGTAGTCACCGAACCCGTATCGTCAATCTGAGCACCGTTGGCGGCTGAATGGCGGTATTGATTTCCGAGAGTATCCTGAGCTATGGCGCCGTACGGAATCACCGTCCCTTTTAAACCTGTAAGGACGCAATTTACAACGGTAGGCTCCGAGATTTTTCTGTCCAATCCATAAAGCGCTGCCAAAGCGTCTAAGTATTTGCCGGTCGCAGTCTCTGGGTTGGCCATATTAGCCAAGAATGCGATTTCAGAATTTTTAGCCTCAATTTCTGCGACGATTAAATCTAAAACTTGACCCATCGGTGAGCTGGGCTCAATGTTGAGCAACGGGTCGTTAGGGGATGTTTGAAAAGCCTGTTGAATTTTTTCACCTAAATCCTCTCGGATTTCCTGAGTGCTAGGCAATTCAACGCCTACCAGAGGATTAAAAATAATCTGAGCCATGATGTCTAAAAAATAAATGAGGTTGTTTCGTCTGAATCAGTGGTAATAGTGATTTCACCGTGCAGGGTGCGTGATTCTTCGTCTACATCAGTGACCGTTACTGAATCAACGGATTTCACGCCTGCAACCCGATTGCCTGCCTCATGAATAATTTGAGCTAAAACTGACGGATCGAGTTTTTTAGCAAGCTGCACCTCTTTCCACGCGATTCCGTTTTCCTGCTGGTAATAGGCGTCATTGGTCCATAGTCTGATTTCATTAGCGAGATTCTGCGCTATCGCTAACGCCCCAGAGGTGAGCAAAACATTCCCCTCTGGCGAGAGCTGTAAATCCCAGTCAGGACTTAATAAAGCTGTTTTTGCGGTATGCGGCATTTTCGCTGGTCCTAAAGATCATTTATCACTTTTGTCGCTATTGCTGAAATCGTTTCAACAGTAAGCGGAACCCCGAGCGACGCCGCGCCCGATTTAACTTTTTCCCATACGGTCCTATTTTTCAGTTTTTCAAGTAACTCATGGCCTCTAAGCGTAAGACGAGGTGAACAAAGACCATAAGAGTAATCGAAGTTTGTTCCTGTTTTAATCTGCAAACCTTCGACAAATTCGCCGTCTAAACACAATAGAAGATGACCAAATATTAACTTTTCTTGAGCTTTTGCCTCTGATTTCAGGTTTTCTCTTGTGTCGAAGTTTTCGAGCTGAACGGAATCGGGCAAAGCTCCCACGGTACTCAGGTAATCTGAGATACTTTCATCTTCGAATTTTTCCAATAAGCCTCTGATTATCTTCCAGTCCATTCTCATTTTTAGTCCTTATTGTTGAGGTTGACCGCTGGTAGTGTCGCCAGCTTGAACACCGGTATGAACGTGCGTTGTAAGGCTGACGCCCTTGGCTTTAACGTCCCCGCTAAATGTTGCATTAGCGCCACCTGAACCGCCACCGCTAATCGCGCCGTTGAGATTGATTTGCGGTGAATTGAGAGAGATAGAAGTCGAACCCTTTAGCTCGATCGTTTTACTGTTAATCGTGCAGGAATCGGTTTTAATCACGACGCTCGCAGGCGCCTCAACTGTGATCTCTCCGCTATCTTCGATATGAATAAACGTTGACGGCGCAGGCCCCCAAAATCCGCCTATATAAAACGAATCGGAGCGGTCGAACTCTCTAAACGTCGCAGGCACCTTAGGCGTGTTATCGCCGTTTACGTTTGAAATATCGTGCTTGGCCACCACGGCCAAACCGATATCCCCAATTTTTGGGTCACAAACGACTGCAGCGGTTCCGTGCTGGAGACGGAAATACGGCAACTTGGGAATAGTTGTAACTGCAATCCCTTGAGCCTCAGCGTTTCGAGGCATGAGCAGCGGTTTAACAGTTACATAGCCGGCGCCAGAGCCTGTTCCTGTTCTTTCTACTGCTGTAACTGTTACGGGGAACGCGGTGTAAACGGTTTTAGAGATCAGAGATTTGACGAAAAATTCTAATGCGTTAATGGGGCTGGAACCCGCGAAATCGTTGTAATTCGCACTATATTCTTGACTGCTCATATCACCACCTAGGATAAATTGCTGTTATGTTTGTCTTCCACGACTGGGCGCCGGGGTCGTTTGCACATAGTTCATGACGCAGACCCGTAATTTTCCAAGTTCCTGACGCCCGAGGGACGATCGTTTCTAATTTGAAATTCGCCCCAATACGTAGATCAGGCCTGAAAAACGTAGAAACGTTAATTCCGTTGTTTGTGAACGTCGGATACCCGATCATTCCATTCGTTGCGTTTATTAGTGGAACTGATCCCTGAGTTTTGCGAGTCCCATGGTTTTTAATGAGTACGACTTTTTCATCATCAAAAATCAAATCAACACCAACGGCCTCAGCAATCCGCCTCATTTTTGTGACTGGATCACCATCGATAATGCAGTCCTTTATTGAAGCGGTGATATCGTTATTTTCGAGCGTGTATCCGATCTCTTTAGTGATCTGATCAATCAGCCCCGTTACAGTCTGATTGCCGTTTACCGATATCGGCGGCTGGGGAATTAACGCGGGGAATAGGCCGCAGTTTGCTTCAATTTTAAAAACAGGAGAAGGAGCGGCGTTAAAGTCTGCCCATGCGTTAACGATTTCACCTTTAAAAACAACGGATAACGTTTTGCCCTTTTCACCTGCAGAAATATTGATTTTGTTCCGCTTCAACGAAAACGACTTAAAACCTAGGTGCGTCAGACGTTCCATTGTTGCTAAGGACAATCCTTTGAGTTCGAGTTTGGCCTTAGGAAACGCGGGACAGCCGGATTTTTCAATCGAGCACTTGACCGCGAACCCTTGAAACGTAACGGCCTCTTGCCCGTCTAACGTTACCGTAACCGCTACTTCTTTTTGCGTGTACGTCGTGTTTTTATCAATTTGCGGTAGGAGCGACGGCATTTTCTGCCTCCTCGTAAACTAGAAGCCATCGAGAATTTAATTCTTGATACTGCGGGTCTGATTTCCCGAGCGTGTCTATAAAAAACAAACGCCCCGAAAATAGAGGCGTTGGATAACAATTGATGTCAGTTCCGATGCAACATCGGCGCCCTGCAAAAATTTGAACGCCGTCTACCGCTAAATCACAATAGAGATACTCGGCAATCTGCCGCAACGTGATAACGCAGTTTTGACCGCCGAGAACGCAAGAGAATTCTTGGAACGGTAAGGCGCTTATAACGATCTGATTCATTTTCCCCACCTATCAGCCGCGTCCTTGAGCTTCTTAAAAAAACCTGCCTTGACCTGAGCTTGTCCCGTGTTCACCTTATTAGCCGATGTAGCTCGTTTGGGTGAATATGAGGTTTTCTGCTGGCTTAGATTGACCGATACGATCTCAACAAAAGACGCGTGAACGGTCAGCATACAGGCGCCCGTCGTTTGAGTTCGTGAAAAGTCGTAGTGATCCAGAGCCATATTTCGCCAAATCTTGGCTGGACTAAATATCGTGCAGGTGTCGGTACTGTTTAATCGCTTGTCTAGCATTGCCAGCGCCAAGACCTGAATCGCGTAATTACCGTTGAATAGAAACTCGACGTTGACGCGTTCAGGCTCCCGCACGATATTAAACGCCGCAAGCTGCCCATTTTCTATCGGTTCTGTCGGGACTTTCGAAGATTTATCTGCGTCAATCGCGCCGATAGAGGTGTATGGAACAAACGGCAGCAGGTTATTGCCTACCACCGCCCAGCTAATCGACATTACTGAGTTTAGGCTTGCCATTTAACCACCACCTTGACGATATCCGCTTACCTGATTCTGCAGCATGTCCTCATAATCCCCCTGCCCCTCCATTACCGCCCGATAAGCGGCGTCATGAACGGCCTTAGGATCGGCGTTACCTTGGATACTAATACTGACATCCGTTTTCATCGGAGCGTTAATAACAGAAGAAGAGGCTCTCGGAACAATCGAAGCAGCGGCGCCGGCTTGCGCACCCGGAGGCGTAGTAACCGGTGCCTTTTTATCGTCACCTAATCCGAACCATCCGCCTACGGTATCAATTGATTTAGAAGCCCAATCCGGTAATTTCCAATCAGTGAAAAACTTCATTTTGTCTTCTAACCATTTGAAAATTCCGGCGCAACCGGATTTAATTTCCTCCCACGCCTTAACAAAGTTCTCCTTCATCTTCGGCATGGTATTAATCAGATTAGCAATGTCTTTCGCTAAATTTCCGATAAAACCGACAACGGACGTAATAACCGCTACAACCGCCTCGCCGAACGCCTCCATGAACTTATCTTTTAGAGGCGATAGCTTTTCTAGGAGGTCGGAAACCGCTTTCCAGGCATCTTTAAAAGACTGTCTGACGTCTTGGATTTGTTTATCCGTGTAACCCACGGATTTTAGGAAATCCTCAAATACGCTTGGACCGCCCTCTGTGAAAACAATTAAATCTTCAATTGCCCCAGCAAGTAAAAGAACTCCGGCAACGACCAGCCCGATCGGACTAGCCAGCTTGCCCGCCATCATGAGGACAGACTTAGGCCCGAAGGCTAAAAGCGCAGCGGCGGAAAGACCTGTTAAAGCAATTTCTATATATCGACTGTTCTCAGAAATAAAATTCGCTGCCTCTCCGAATAGATCTACGGCTTTTCTAACGTATGGAAGAAAAAATTTGGCGATTTTATTTCCGATAGCTTGAATCTCCATTCCGGTAACTTGCCACGAAATTTTGAATCGGCGAGCGTTTTCAGCGTCTTTAGGCGTTAGTGCCAGCTTGCGATATGTCTCAACCAGCTCGCCCATCTGCTTATTGTTTTGCAGAAAAACGGCGGCACTTTCTCGAGTCAATCCTAGGTATTTCAGAGCGTAATTGGCCTGCGCTCCCGTCATACCGTTGAGCTGTTTTCCCATGCGCAGAAATACCTCTCCGCTGGCGCCGGTACGCTCAGTAAATGCCTGCATAGCCTGCGTAAAAGCCTCTGCGGAACCTCCTGCCGCCACATTCGCCTTACGCCATGCGTCAATCTCAGAAACATTCATACGAACTTTCTTAGAGATATCGTCGAGCTTGGCTCCTTCATCTAAGAAGTTCCCAAACATGAACTTGGCGCCGAACATGGCTGCCAATGGTGCGGCATAGCTTTTGATTGCGGCAAATACCCGCTTGGCTACAGAATCAAGCTGAGAAAGAGATTTTGATGCATCCTTGGAGGACTTATCAACCTTCTTCCCAGCTGTTTCGCCGCTCTCTCCAACTTTTTCTACTTCTTTAGAAGTTTTCTTGGCGTTTTGACTTACGTCATCAAATGATGCAGAGACTTTGTTAATACCATCAGTTGCTTCGCCAATAGAATCGAGCTTTTCTCCGGCTGATTGAGCGTATCCGAGCAACTGATTCAGTTTGTCGGATAAGACTTCAAAAAACTTGATTACGTCATTGGAATTGACGGATACATCAATAACTAAAGAGTCGGTTGTTTTGGCCATGATGTCATGCGCTCTTTTGCGCTACCCACGAGTTGTAATTTTTAATTAGCAATGCCTCGTCTAATGCGTAGGCATCTTCTAGCGTTAGTTGAGTTTGTAGTTCGACTAATGAGGCCATTCCGCCCATGACCAAACGAGACATTAGAGGCGTGAGTTGAGTAGTGACTGCCACGCCTCGAACTTTCGCGCAATCTGCTAAGAACTCTGCTCTGCGGGGTAGAACTGGCGGATCAAGTCGGGAAAAAAACCGAAATTCGCCTTGAAACTTTCGATCCTGAGTTTGAGAATGGTCAACGGGCTGGAGATATAACCATCGGCATCATCAAAAGAGAATTTAATCTCACTTTTTCCGTCCACTTTGTAGACCTCAGAAAGCAATTCATCTAATAGAGCCTTAGCTTCAACGTGTGGAACGCTGACAAGCGCTTTGATCACGTCTTTGTATCCCATTTCGCTCTCGATATCGAGATTTTTCCCCGTCATCAAGGCAATCCGAATCATCAGGTCTTCGGATTTAGTTGCAGGGAATGGGTAAATCTTGAAGGTCAGCTGATTACCGCCGTCTTCCAATTTGATAACTTTCGGTTCCTTCATTTAAATGCGCTCCATAGATTCGAAGTGAAATACCCAAGTTGTCGGCGCCAGAACTTTATTAAGTGCCGGCATCGGATTTGCTGTCTGCAGCACACCATTTGAGAACTGGTAAGTCTTGCCGATAGACGGGATCTTGATTGTCAGATTACAAACATAGAGCTGTTTGTTGGCGCTCATTGCTTCGTAAAGCGTAGTGAATGCTGTCGCAGTCGGAGAGTTTGCCTCAAGCGTGATGGTTACAGGATAGATGTTCGGAGTAACGCCTGCTGCCATATTACCGTCAACGCCCATGCGGGTTTCGGCGATCTGCTGAGAATCGGCAACAATAGCGGCGTCAGTTGAAAACCTTTCCAGCTTCAAACCATTAGGGTACAACTCTTCAATCGTCATCACTGCAGAAGCATTGGCAGCTGTGATGTCAAAATTTTGTCTAGGCATTTTTATTTATTCCTAAAAGAAAAACCCGCCATTGCGACGGGTCTTTACGGTTGTGAAATTTTGATTACATGACGGCCGTCAGCGGCATCTCAATTCGTTGGACGCTCCCGGCGTAAGTAAAAAATAATCCGAGTCTTGGACTTCCTCTTTGGGTTCTGACATTTGCAGAGGGTGCTTCAATCAAGTACCAATATCCCTTGGAGTAGAGGTCTTGCTTAATCATCGGATTGTTTGTCTCCGTCAACAATTGCTGAACTTGAGAATTCGAGAGCTCGAGACCAGTATCAATAACACCATTTCGTTTGGCGTCATTGATCGGATCGAGCAACCAAGCCTCAATGTAGGCGAACCCTACAGCGTTGTAGGGAGCGCGATTGATAACCGCGAACCCGTCCATGATCTGACGCTGGATTCTCGCCTTGAACCAAATCATGCCGTACAGAGCGTCAATCCACTGATAAATTCCGGAGAGGAGACAACCACGATTTATGAAGTCAAACTCTGCATTGCGTGTCGCAAATGCGCCGACGTAGTTGACCTTGAGATCATCCAATGCTTCAGCCACTTCGTCGCTGAGAACGGAAGCCTTAATTCCGGAAGCCGACTTCGCAAACCACGTCTTAATGCCTTGGATAGCGGACCAATCAATGGAAGCGCCAACTGCAAGGAAGGCCGCGGCATCCTGAGCGGTACCGTAAACCATCGCCAAACAGTTATAGTTGTTCTCCGCTAACTGGGCGGCTTTCGTTGTTGACTGGGTGGATTGATCCAGCATCTTTGTGTCTGTAGACCAATCAAAGTACACATAGTCATCATCAATGTCTGCCCAAGCCGCTAAAGCGGAAGCCTCTGCCACCTCTGTCGCATAAAGAGTCGTGAATCCGACCCAGTTTCGAGAAACAGAAGTGACAAGGTTCATATTCTGAGCCGGAGTCAGAGCATCGGAACCTTGAGAGAGAACGGCGCCGGAATCTTCCGTCAGTCCGAGCAATGCAGATATATCCGTTCCAGTGGTCGCCTTTGTAGCGAAGGAAATTGAAGCGGTATCGCCTGTCTCTGTGGTGGTCAGAATGATGGCATTTTGATCAGAGTTATATACACCTGATACGGCCCCAATAGCAGTAGCCAGCTCAGTAGCCACATCGCTGAAAGATTTAGCGCCGGAGAAGTCGAGATTAACAACTTCTTTTTCCGTGCCGTTAACTGTAATCGTTAAGGAACCTGCAGTAATCGCCGTTAATTCAGACAGCTGAGCAGAGATCGGAGCGGATTTAATCCAAGCAGCGGCGTCTGCATTGATTCTGCGGGCCACAAAAAGACGGTTAATCGCCTTCTGCTGATTGTTCACTCCTGAGAAGTATTGATTAGCAAAGTCTGCCTCAGGAGACTCCGCACCAAAGTAATTTCCGACAGAGGCAGCGGTCACAAATTCCAGTGCCGGAGAATCTGCAGGAATCAGAGCATTCTGGGTCAGCAGCAGACCATTTGTTTCAAGATCGGCGCTCCCAGCTCCAATGATACGAGGGGTGATAGAAACCAATCGATTAGCATTGATTGACATATTTTTCCTCAAAATAAAAAAGCGCCAGATGGCGCCGACGATAATTTTTATGGAGCGGCTATGAGCCACACCAGAAACTCATTTATTTGAAAATATCCTTTACAGCCTTAATCGCTTTCGCAATCACCCAAACTGCGAGTCCGTAACCGATTAGGTAAACGGGAAGAGCTGCATACAAAGGAACGGCAGTGACCATGGTTAGGGCCTCCGCTAGGTCGTGTAAAATGTTCATATTGACTGATTCCCTTGCAATCAGTTAACTCAAACCCCGCTCAGCTACCAACTGAACGGGGCTATTTTTTTTCATAAAATCCTTATTTTTGGGACTGACATCTTGCCCAGCCCCTCAGGCCGCTCTAAAATTCCGTCCATAGCTAGAGATTGTTCTGTTGACCGGTGTAAACCTTTCACCGAGCCCTTAGAGGGCGGTAATAGCACAGCGTCTCTAGCTTTTCTTAAAAAAAGCGCCCGTTAAGGCGCTGACGAAAATTCTTATGGCGTGGCTATCACTCACGCCGAATACTCAACTTATTCAGAGCTTGTTAAGACCGCTAATAAAATCCTTATCACGCACGGATGACGAGAAGAATTTGTCAAGGAACTCTCCGCCCTTTTGCTTCCAGTAATTAAGTGCTGCGGTGTTCAATTTTCCTTTTGATAAAGCAGCATCCTTAGACAGTGCGTTCTTAATTATTTCATCTCGCGGGATGTCATCACCAAACATGGATGATTTGGCCAGTCTCGATTCTTCCATAAGGACGTCTGCCAACTTGTTAAGTTTTTCTGAAATTACCCTAGGCGAACGTGCATTATCCGCGAATAATTTAATGATCATATTCTCGGCCGAGTTCTCTGAACTCTTGTTAAACAAATCTTGAGAAACGGCCTCTGACATTAAGTTGATTCCCTCCCGTCTGGCATTCACTGCTCTCATAGCGGCTTTAGAAACGATATCCCTAATGTCATAGCTGGAACCGGCGTCCCTTAGTTCCTGCATTTTTGACGCGGCCCCTTCCAAGGCATTAATAATATTTTTGCTATCGGGATCAAGTGCCTGAGCATACAAATTCGTTAGCCCTTCATTTTCATATGCTTTTTCAAATACTGCAGCATTGAAACGATGTAAGGCTTGCCGTGTCGGATTGCCCTCTTTATCGATCAATCCTGCTTGTTCAGACTCAGGCATACGCTTTACAAATTCTGAAATCGTTTCCTTCGTCGGACTTCCGTCTGAGTAGGTTTTGATATTTTGAAAGTCAACTCTATTCGCATCATTGCGCGCTTGTTCAACGGCAGTCATTTGAATGTTCCCGACAACGTTACTTTTGTCTCCGATGTCTTTAGTAACATCCTTCGGCTGCATGACTCTCACAAGGATAGGATTTTTCATCCGGTCAATCACATTTTGATCTACTCCGTGGGATGTATCGTCGTAAAGGTCATCATTGTATTTTTGTGCGTTTCCTTTTTGATAAGCACTTGTAAGACCCGTTACACGCCCGTTTCCGGCAATGGCTCTAATCTTTGAAGGGTCATCGGAGTAATACTCTTTGTTCGTAAGTCCGTGAACGTCATTCGAAGTTAATACTTTATCCGCCTCTACTACAGCATATTGAACGGCATATTTAGTACCGTCCGGCATTGTGGCCCACTCTTTTTTGCCGAGTTGATTTTCAGGTATTGATCCGAATGCAACAACCGGGGCGCCGGAACCAAATTCCCGCGATCCGCTTAAACGATCGTAATCCGGATCTTGAGATATTCGATGAATCTGAGTTTGACTTGCTACGCTGGAGCGGTCCCTATTTTGCAAAATGGAATCTGCAGGTATCTTTTCAGGATTTTTAAAATCAAGCTTTTCCGGCAAAGACTGGCGCTGTTTCCTTCGCTCTGCTCTTTGCTTGTCTCGTTCTGAGCGAAGTTTCTCGTCACTCTTGGCCTCGGAAATATGTTTACCAGTAAATTTACCGCCCATGCCTCCGATAACGCGACCTGTTTCATCATCGATTAAAGCCGGACGACCTTTTGATTCAGCTCCGTTAGGTTTTACGGTAATCCATTTGGCAGCATCCTGAGCACATTTTTTGCCTTTTCCATACGCCGAACCTAAACGGAATGCCGCGCCTTGCGCAAAAGCAAGTTTTTCTTTCTTACTTTTTGTTTGCATTGTCATCTTCTACCGGTGGATACGAAACATCAACATTTTTAAGATCAAGTTTAACGTTGTAAAAATAATCCACTGAGGTTCTAACCTGACTTTCGAAACTTAGATGAATCGTCAACGTTGAACGTCTTACATACGAATCCGAATCGCCTACGAACGTGGCATCCCTCGGATCGTCTGCATACAGCAATGAAATCCCGCGGTCGTTAAAAAACTGTACGCCAGTCGTTGACCGGGCCACTGTTTCGAGGGCCTGCGCCCTCAACATAGCGTTAATGCCGTCATTGCCGTTCGTTGTGACAGCGTAGCAATCAATCTGAACAATGACCTCTGTCGTATTGCTCAAATATAAGTAGTCGTTACCGTCTGTTTTCTCCCACCGCTCCGAGTTTGTACCATGTCGGACACTCGATAGATACGAAAAAACTATGTAGTCATTGTTTTCCGGCAGAGCGATATTGTTCTGATTGCCGTAAAAAATGGCGGCTTTATCAATTACCGGAGCAGCGAACTGAGCAATAAACTCGAATAAAGCGGCTCGAAAATTAGGAGTGAGATTCACTGTCTCCGTCATCGTTTTCGTCCTCCTTAATATTTAACGTGATCGGCGTTTGCTCAAACGTACACCGCACGCATTCCCATCCGGCATCCGAAAAATCTTCTAAAACTGCAGTGATCAACCAATAGCCGCCCTTCGAATCTTCGATGTAATCGCCGGTCCTCGCGAGAGGTCTGTATTGAGCCCATGGGCGTGTTTTTCGGTCGCTTGAGGCATAGAGGTACAACTTACGAATAATTGTGTTCTGACCTGCCAAATTCGCATGATCCAGCGCCGCATCGCCTTCGCTTTGGAAATTGCCGCGAATAGTTTCAGCCGGAGCGTAAAACGCGGTCATAATCCCGCTAACGTTTTCTTGCCCTATAGAGCGATAGATTTTTAGCTTTGCATCTGCATAGTTTTGATTTATCGCACGTCGAACAATGTCATGAAGATTCAGCATGTTAAGAATGGATTTTGTGAGTAATACTCTTTTCTAAATTGCCGCTGCGCATGAGCGCTTTATCGGTTGTCGTGTTGCTAACCGCTGCCTGCCCTTTTTGCTGGCGCTTAGCTTTCTCAATTTCGCCCATCGCCTCCAGCATAGCCATGGTCAATGGAGATCGTTTGGGAAAAGGATTAGACGCTGTACCGTTATTTCTAATCGTTGCTCTAATATCAAAAACAGCCCTGATACACATGCCCTCTAACGCAGACTTTACATCATGTGTTTTCTTGAATTGAGATTCAAAAATCCTCTTCCACTCTTTATTTTTCTCGGCAAACGTAGCACGCATGAATGGACGTGGAGGCATGTACAACGTTTTGAAATTCGCTCCCCAGCGGCCTAATCGAGCACGCAGGAAATTATTTTGTTTGGAAGTTACCGCCTGTGCCCAGCCATACTCTAGATACATGCCGATCGTAGCGATATCGGGGATCATGATTCCAATTTCAGCATGGATATTTTTATTTAGAACCGCGTTCTTTTTCAGATCGTTAAAAATACCGTGATCGGTAATTTTGATACCCATAAGCTACCCCCAAGGATGGTAATTAGAGCCTCCATAAAACCGGCCTCCGACTCGATAACGAGCCGTCATGATCCAGTATTGCGTCCCGCATCGTGTCTGCGCCCACCAGTCCCCTACGTAAGAATTCGTTTTAAGCAAATCGAACGAAGTAGAAACGGAGCCTTGAGAGGCGCTGGAAATTCTGCCTACCGGCCCCGTCATGTTTTCGTCTAGCGTTAAGAGATGGCACATAACCAAGTCCAAGAGACGCTTTCGCAAATAGACGTGGTTCTCAGGATCGTATGGCGCAAAACTGGTGCTATCTGAGTTCCCTACGAACTCTGCCGCCATACCAAAATACTCAGTAAGAAGTTCGTTCGAATATTTAGTTTCATCCGAAAACGCTGGGTATAGCGTTCTAAAATTCTCTGGATCAAAGATAACAACAGCCATAACTCTCTCTATACGTTTTTAGTTTCTTGAACTCCGACTTTGGCCGGGTCAACAGGATTCACACCATGATCAATCTCTTTTAGCTCATCAGTACGAGACTTAAATTCTTTTTCGTCTTTCATGGGAATAATGCAAGGCAATCCGCCATTTACGCCTGTAAATGCGGCTTCTTTTCCGTGCATTTTGAGAATATTTTCCCAGTCTGCTTTATCAATCTTGAAAGCTATCGCGTTGCCTTTCCCGAGCAGAATCCCCTCTCTTTTAGAACGCAGATCGTCATTAAGCCCGGGGAATACAATCGTTTTTGTTCCACCGTCACTGCATGGAACATCATCAAATTTCAAGCCGTGAGGAAGGGAAACAGCCAAAACAACAGTTGCTGCCGTTTTTGCCGCTGATTTTGTTTTTTTCGTATCTTCAAAAGTTGAACCAACAACAGTGCCGCCCTGAGCGAGTGTTGCAGCTTCGTTTTTCGCAGGTCTTGCCATATTCTTAAATCTCCGTGAATGAATAAAAAGGGGACCGAAAAGCCCCCTGTTTGGTTTAAATGAAGGTTACACCCCCAGCATAGTTGCAACGAGGCTGGGTCTGCGAATGATGGAACCCCATGTGCCACCCACAACTTTCTGTTTAAAAGAAGAGAGTTCAGGAACGACACGGCCCAGGAAGAGTTTTTCAGAGTATGCGGTAATGCCAGTCTGAACACCCATCAACTCAGGAACCACCATATAGAGCATTTCTCCTGCAGTAGTGCTGAGTTCGGGCAACTGAACAATTTCAAGATTCGGGAATGACTGTTTGAGCATAGACATAGCCGTACGACCGAAATTGTTAGGTTGGGTCAAGTATGCGGCTCGTTTGTTGCTGATAGCTAAAACAATACGCATATTCTGATCAACCAGTCCCGCGTTCTTTCCTGAAATCTCGATCCAAAGCTTGTTGATATCATCGTAGACGAGATTAGCGGCGCCCTCAGGGTTGGCCGCCACCTTAGCAGGCCACGTAGAGTTGCTGTTTACAGATGTCGGGGCAATAGAAGCAGGAAGATTAGGATCATTTAACATCCCGTAAATCTTCTTGCCCGCTACCCCGTAAAGTGCGAACTTGTTATGTGCCATAGCAAGCACATAAGCTGCGGCCTGCTGCTTAGAGCCAACAAGATTTAATTTTGCCTTCGCCGCAACTCCCGCTTCTCTATCGCCGTATTTGATAACAGTTTCAAAGAGGAAGTTTTCACGCGTCGGATATGCAAAGTTGACGTCAGAAGAAACATTTTCCGTAAAGTCGGAATAAGGGGTCACATTGCCTGCAAATTCTTCTACCGGGAAGGTAAAGAAGTTGTAGGTCCAGTCTCCCTTGCGTTCTTCGCCGAAAACCTTAGAAGCATTCTGGGCGCCAAATAAAATCGGAACAACGTTCGGATCAATGAACGTCGTAAATAGCGCAGGCACGCCCACAGAAACAGGTGTCTGCAAGGCCGCGTCACGAGCGATAGAACGCGCTGCGGCCTCGTAATCAACTTTGATTTTTCCGTCTTTCGTAGAGTTAAACGGCATAAAGCCTTTAACGCCTACGCCGCCAATGCCCTTTTCTTGTGCTAGCTTGAAGTCATCCATGTTAATTTTCCTCGATTAGTTGCCACTAGCCGCTGCGGGTGTAATAGACAAGCCGTGGTTAGAGATAATGATCGTGTCATCCTTAGCGCCAGCCGTACGAACTACCCAGCCCGTATCATTCGCGGCGCCGGCGGCTCCGAATGTGATGTTTCCGGTTGTGGGATCACAAAGAACCGATTGACCGACCGTAGCAGCGGCCGGAGCAACAATGTAGTAATCACCGCGTTCGGCGATTGTGAGCTCAGCGCCCTCGGGATAAATATCAGTATCCTCATCATAGGACGGCAGAGAAGCCGTAAAAGTACGCTCTACAAGACCTACTACCTTATCCCCTGCGGCTCCTGTTGCAGAGGCTACAGGGAATTGAACAGCCGTTGTGGAGCCCGTTGCGGCCTTAGCAAAGACGAAAGTACCGCAAGCCACGGTTCCATCGCTCAAGTAATTATGCGGCGTGTATACCGCCTGATTGAAAGCGACCTGCTGACCGGGAATGCCAATCGCAGGATAGAGATTTACTGTTTTTTGCAACATCTAAAAACTCCTATTAGTTAACTTTTTCAAGAATGGAAGTGAGCGCGGTACGTTCGTCTTTCGGCGCCGAATCGCGTGCAGTGGCCTTAGTAGAACCTTGACGACCTGCGATGTAAGCGCGGTAAGCAATTCGAGCTTGAGAAGCGCTGACACCGCTAATGCCCAATTTCTTCAAAGCGGCCAAATAAACCTGACCTGCAGAATCGTAAGCACCTAAACGAATTGCACCGACAATCGGCTTGACTTCCTCAATTGCGGTCATTTCGTCGACAAGTGCGGATTTAAGGGCTTTGAGCGAATCAGACGCTTTCACCGTTTCTTCTACCTTTTCTTCGACGCCTTTCACTTCTTCGCCGTCATCTTCGGCCTCTTTGGCCGTGAACTTGTAGCCTTCCTTGAAAGCATTCTTGACAGCGTCCGGAGCGTCATCAAGGCCGCAGGATTTCAAAGCGTCTTCAACACCCTGCAAGTAACGCTCTTCACCTTCGCGCTCATGATCTCGATCAATGCGTTTCGGATCAGCTTTTTCACGTTTTTCGCCGTAAAGGACGCCAGCCTCAAATCCAGCCTTGAAAGTCGGATCTTTCATTTTTTCGTCAAGTTCAATATCGTCATCCTTTGTTTCGTTTTCAGCGGGCTTGGGTGCTTCATCGCCAGTAGCCTTTGAGTAAGCCAAGTCAGACAACGTATCCTTCATTTTCTTGAGATCGTCATCGCTCATCCCCTTGCTTTTCAGCTCGTCGAGAATTTTTGTAATGGCGGCCTCTTTGTCTTCATCAGAGGCGTCTACAACATTGCCGTTTTCATCAACCTTGTGCAGGTCGATAATTTTCTGGGCGAGATCAACTTCTTTCTGCTCGGTGCCAGCGTCTTTGTTTTCAATATCTGCCATATTGATTTCCTTACCTGTATCGCTAACCTTCACGGTCGGGCCAGCTCGCCCTTTCTCAACTAGCGCCAAATGGTTAGCTCTAATTTGACGCTGTACAAAATCGTAGTGTTCCCCATCTTCCGTATCCCCTGACTTAAACTCAGGAATATATGTGTACGCCAGGGACAGCTCCTTCATGCTTCCATCATTGATACGGTTAATCGCGTCCTGATCGAAAATATGAAGAGAGTTCATTAAAAACGGGGCCTCAAAAGCCCCGTCGGTTCCGGTAGTTCCTACCCGAGTTTGTTTGTCCTCAGGCTCGCCTGAATCATCGTGATGTTCTAGGTGAATCGGAATACCATTTACCGATTTGATTGTTTCTTCGCTTGCAAGTTCTTCCGGCGGTCTGTATGCGTGATAGATAGTTTCAGGATCCAGTCCTTGAGCCTGCCAGCCTGAAATTTCACGGCCTAAATAAGGTGCAACCTGCACGCGCGTTAACGGCGAACGTTCAACGTGTAGAAAGCCATTCGCGTCAACCGTTCTCATGCTGACCGAGTCGAACGCAATATAGCGATCTTCTTTATTCATTACCTAAACCTCAAAATATGAGCTGCCCTGTCGTCAAAATCCAATGACAAAAAGGACTATCGACTTAAACAAATAAAAAGCTAAGTAGCCTGCAAAAGTCCAGCGAATAACAAAGAACCACTTGGGGTAGGCTCTGACAAAATCCATGACGAATCTCCTCGTCTGTTTTGATAAAATTAACTTCATGGTCGATGTTTCCCTAAGCTAATCGACTACTAAAAACCCCGCGAGTTCGTACCTCACGGGGTTTTGTTTAAATTCTTGGTTTAGTCCTCAATGACAGGACGAAACGTACAGCGGCACCAATACAACTCACCCGGCATAACTTTTTTGTCTACCGCCTTGTCATAAAGTCCTTCCGCGAGATTGAATGTTTTCCCGTTCATCCCTATATGCGTCGGACGGCTTGAGTATTGACCGGGAACATGAATCCAAACGCCTCTCTTAATCCCGATTCCTTCACAATTCTTTTGAAGAATTTTTTGACTGATTTTTGACGTCTGATCTATCGCTACTCGCCTAGCACGTTTCTCGGTAAAGCCTTTCGTGGCTTCCAAGGTTTCAACGATGTGGGAGTACGTGTTCTTGCCTTCGTATGCGTCTAAAAACGCCGCCCGAATGTTCCCTATATCGCTGGAATTTATGCGCGTTATAAGACTTACCGTATCGGTTACAAGCTTCGGTAATTCATCTATAGCCTGAGGCGTTATGAAAAACGATTTACGACTATTGCGCATGGCCTGCCTGAGAACGGCCGCAGGAATTCCCGCGGCTGTCAACGAGGCCTTTTGGGAAACCGAAATATCAGCCGACAGGTTACGTACATACCAGTCTGCGATCTTCTGCGTTTCTTTGTCCGCTTCTCGTAACCATGACATCATGTTGCGAGCAATAAACTCATCAATATTCCGCTTGAACCGTTCAGGATCACGGAGCACAAGGCGATTGATTTTGCGCTTAATCTGCCTAAGCCTTTCACGGTCTATCGGGTCATCAGGCCTAAACGTTAATGACACGTCTTCGGCTAAGAGATTTTCCTGATCGATGTACAGCAAAATCTCATTGATAACACGACGCCTAAACGAGTTAACGAACGTCAAAAGTTTCTTCTCGAACTTCCGACTCATCGCAGGACTGGCGGCAATGCTGCGGGCCGTTTTCAATGAATTTCTCCCGATTTGTCCACGTCATCCAAATGAGGCTTGTTCTCTGGCGCCGGAGTTTCCCTCTTTGATAAAAACTCCTGCATAGGACCGTTAGTGGCCGTAGGATCATCAGTCATCAAATCACCCTCCATATCGTCAGGCAATTCATCGCCAATGAAATCTAACCCGGTAGCCGGATCACGTTTAACCGATTCACGAACCTCTTCGGCGCTGATAACGTTTCTGTCTTGAAGCACGGCCAGCATATCCACGCGGGTTTTTGCCGTCATTGCAATAGCTGCAGCGTCATCCTCACCCAGCTCATTAAACATGAAGGAAATTGAATCATCAATTTTGCCAAACTCGACAAGCTGAATGATTTTTAAACAGGTCTGAATCGCGTTCCTGTTTAATTCCTGCTTTGACTTGATATGGTCGTAATAATTACGGATATCGCTCTGACCTGTTGCGTTAAAGCCGCTCGGCGAAATACCCAAGAGTTTTACCGCAGGAGTTCGGTTAATGCTGGCTATGAATTCCAGCGACTGGCGGATAATGTCAGTCACGCCTGCAATGGTGGCGGTAATGTTTTGAACATCTTCGGTTGAATCGCAGGCAAACACAGAATCATTATCACGATACCTCTGTAGCAGCGACATTTTCCCGTCGAGCTGTTCGATACCTCCGGCATCTAAGACCTGAGCAAAATCCGTCTTGAAAACCAAGAGATTCAGCTTGTCTAAGATGTTTACACCTGCTTCCCGAGCCTTGTTCCAATGCAGAACGTAATCCCACAAAATTTGCGCTTGTGGAATTCCGAAGAAATTGTATGCAGCCTTCAGTAACTGCGGGGGCTCGTTATCAACCAGTCGCAGCAGCCGAGAGGCGTGGACTTTGCGTCCTAAAACGTACCAATGAGCGGGCCTCATGTAATCAGACTTCAACGGGTCGACAGAGTTGTACATGCCCGGCGATACGTTAATCGGGTCAACTAAAACAAATTTAACGTCGGAATCTTTCTTGATCTCAGCTGAAACGTCTGAAATATTCAACGGCAAATCCAGCTTCTCAGCTCCGGTATCGATAAAGATCAAGGCCCCGCCCATAAACCCAACTAGCGACTGAGCACGATTAAATAAAGACCGCAATCTGTACTTTGATTCCTGCAGGTCTTGTAGCTTGTCGATTGCTTCATTCTCAACGTCATCGCCGCCGGTTACCTGAATCCACTCTCTGGTCATGTCATCTGCGACGGTTTGAACGCAGGTGCGAATCATGCCATTTTGCGCGATTTGCTGAAGGACACCATAGCCTACGAAAGATGTTGTAGGAAACTGTCCCAGCGCCATAGCGTGACCCGTGAGCGTGCTCTGTAACGCCGCTAGGCTAGCCTCAAACGCTGAATCATGAGCCATTGAGACGGCCTTGCTATCTTCCTCGTCTAAACCTTGTAACCCAAGGGTAACAGGCAACGAGGAAAGCGCTTTGACTTCATCCTCCGTTAATGTCTTCCCTTTGGGAAAATACGGAGCACTGGCGGCCTGAGCATAATCCACCACCCCGGCCCGTTTCTGCAAACCTAACGGGCGGTGTTTATCGTTTGTTTTTTTCTTCATTGCGTTAATCGAAAAAAAATGCCGCCCACAGGCTATGTAGGCGGCCTACTCATCCAAGGAGATAAAACTACTCAAAACCTCGGAGGCCGCTTCAAAGCTTTCAGAACATCCTTTGAGAGGATGTATGTTGAGTTATTTCTAAAGTAATTTAGACATTGACTGAGGGAGTCGACACAATCGTCGTGAGCTCCGGCTGGAAAATTAAGTAATTCGGCCTCAAATGCACCCATCCATGGGGTTTTCTTCGGATCCGGCAAGTAAACATTGCCAGCCTCAAAAAACGGCGTAATCGCGCTCGCACGGGCCTCCTTAGATTCCTTCGGAGTAACCGGAACAATGCCGCTGACGGTCTTTTGAAGTTCAGAGATAATCGCTGAGCCGTTGGCTTTGTCCTCAACGAGTTTGCGTAACGCCTTGGGCCACTTTTGCGCAAGAATGAGGAACATCTCGCGAGTTTTAACGAAGTCCCATTGACCACGGACCTGATCAAGCAAATAGAAATCAGCGCCTTTCTTGCCCCAAACTTGTCCTACCACATAGTCGGAGTTCTTCGAATCCTTAAACGTCATGTCCCACGACGTTACGATCTGATCAAACTCAGGAGGCAGGCTTGATTCTGTCCAATATTTGAACCATTCGGATTTGAACATTCCTCCGCCTCTGGGGACGGGTCTCTGCTGCAGTTGTCCGGCCGAAGCGTACTCACCCATAGTACGTTTGAGCTCTTTAACCTGATTCTCGGGGAAACGCTCTGGGAAAAGCAACTCTCCCTGAGTTTTTCTAGGGTCCCGAAACCCTATAGAGGTAACACATGCTCGCTGGGGTTCGAACTCCATCGGAAGCATCAAATGCTCGTACCCTAAATCGCGCCCCAAAATAATCCCGGAAGTATCCCGCTCATGCAGTCGCTGCATAATGACTACGATAGCGGAGTTCTCATTGTTTACGCGACTGGGCACAGCCTCTAAAAACGTCGTTTCTGCATTTAATAGCGCGGCTGGTGAAAATGCGTCATCAACGCTTAACGGGTCATCGATGATAAGCCTATCGCCGCGAGAACCGGTAAGGGAAGTAAACGCCATGGATTCACGAAATCCGGTGTCAACGTTTTCAAATTTAGTTTTAGCATTTTGATCGCCTGTCAATATTACGGGCCAGCGTTCCTGAAACCATTCCGATTGAATCAATCGGCGACACTTTAGGTTATCTCGTATTGATAGCGCTTCCTTGTGAGCCGTCGTTAAATATCGAAGTTGCGGTACCCTTCTCGGCCCCCATTCCCATGCAGGGAAAAAAACTCCAGTCAGTAATGACTTCATCATTCCCGGCGGAACGTTAATCAGTAGCCTCTTAATTTCTCCGGTGTGTACAGCTTCTAAATGCTCGCACATTGCATCTAAAGCCCATCCCCATTTCAATGGTGTAGTGGGTTCTAAGACGCGCCAAGCCAATTTGCAAAATTCTGCCAAACTGCGCTTGGAGATTTCTTGATCAAACTCAATCAGTGTCGGAAGGCGTTGATTTTTTTTCATACAGTAACGCCCGTGCTTTTTTCAAATCGTCTAAAGAAACGTCATCAAGATCAGGATTATTGTCTATCTTTATAGACCCTCCCTCGGCTCCCGTTATTTCTTGTCTTACGGTCTCCCTCCAGCCGCAACGACTCTTCATGTAGAAAATCGTGGCAGCAGGATTGCCTTCGCGGACAAGTTGCATGAGCTTGCCGCCAACGAACGCATTAGCTTTTGCTCTACCTGTTTTTATCGCAAGCTCAAAAAGCTCGTTATCTTTTTTTCGTCTTTTTAAAGTCGCGTAACCAATGCCGAGAGCTAACGCGATTTCTTCTTCGTTATCGCATATCTGCGCATATTCTTCGACTTTCTTTAAATCGATTTCAATTTTCTTTCTTGGCATAAATCGTCGAACTCCTTGCCGGTAACAAAGTCAACAGCTTTTTGTCCGGTGTATTCCTGCCAACGCTTAACGATCAAATCCACATACGCAGGCTCGTATTCGACAATCGTACAAATACGATTCGTTTTTTCACACGCGATAAGTGTTGAGCCTGAGCCACCAAACATATCTAAGACGGTCTGATTCGCTTGAGAATACTTTTCTAAGATTTCAGCGAGTAAACCGACTGGTTTTGGAGTCGGATGGATTCGCTCTTTACCTTCTTCGGCGCGAATACCTTGACGCGCTAAGCCATTCCACATCCACTCAAACTTACGAACTGCAGTTTTAAAACTTGTCCAAGCCAATTCACAGTCGGCGAAATTACCTGTATTTTGTTTGTCCCATACGAGCCAACAAGGTGAAGAAGGTAATACCTCAGAGAAATAGTTACCGCCAAAAATAATTTGATTTTTGGTAATCCCTTTCGCTAATTCAATCGCCTTTAACGCGGTTTCCGTTGTTTCATCGTTTTTAACTGGTAAATACTTTCTAGTCTTAACGATGTTTCCCCCGCCAACTTCACCAAAATGAAGCGCACCTCCGCCTACGACATTCCCGCTTGAAGAAACAATGCTTATCCCATACGGAGGATCAGTAAGAAGTAAGTCAAACTCTTTTGTATCGATAGTGACGTTATCTTTGATCGTTGAATCGCCGCAGATTACAAGGTGGCGTCCACAACGCCAAGCGGAGCCTGCGAAAGAAATCGGCTCAATCGTTAGAGCTTCACTCAACTTGTCCTCGCTGATTTCGTCATCGTCAAAATCCTCTGCAAGAACAGGGGGTGTGATAATGCTTTGTAATTCTTCGTCCGAGAAACCTACAGTCTCTAAATCAATGCCTTGAAGGTGTAAATCGTCTAATTCGAGCTTGAGTATTTCTTCATCCCAGCCAGAATTTAACGCGATCTTATTGTCAGCGAGGATGTACGCTTTCTTTTGAGCTTCAGTAAGACCGCTTAGTTCGATAGTCGGAACTGTTTCAAGTCCGAGCTTTTTAGCGGCTAGCAGTCTTCCGTGTCCTGCGATAACGCCGTTTTCTCCGTCCGTAAGAATCGGATTGTTAAAGCCAAATTCTTTAATCGAACTTGCGATTTGCGTAACTTGTTCGTCCGAGTGCGTACGGGCGTTGTTCACGTACGGGATTAAATCTTCGGTACGCTTATAAGTAACTGTAAGCTGTTTTTGTTTCATTCGTAAAAGAAAACCGCCTAGCGTTTCCACTAGGCGGTAAACCTCAAATCCCAAGGAGAAAAGCAGTTTTTAGGAGGATGCTCAGCCTCCAAACAACCCAATGTCTAGAGTTGAATCTGGTTCGGTGCTTGAGCCCACCGAGAGGCTGGCGGTTGTCGATAACAATTGAGGTCAATGAAACCGCTGAGAATGTTGGCCGTCCGCCTGTTCTTTAATAATTCGATTTTGGAGTACGGAAGGACAATCGAAGATTTAGCGAACGGCCGAAAAACAAAAAGCCCCGAAATCGGAGCTCTTATGTAATCGATTGGCTTAGTCATCGCATCCTCTTTTCTTTGGATACACGGGCTCCTCCGCAAGGAACCCGTTCAGATTAAGCCTATCGGCGCCTGAGTATCACAGGCTTGAAATTGTCTTATTGACGATACCACACCTAGACACCCATTGCAATAAATGCTATTTCTTAGCCGGTGCTTGCACTTCCTTTAGTTCTCTACCAGGGAATTCTGTAACGGTTACTACCCCACGCCATAGCAGCGCAGAAGCCGCAACATCACTGAGAGTCATGTAAGCCTGAGTGCGTTCTTTAAAACTCAAATCTTTTAAGTTGTGCAAAGGAACGATTCTATCACCATCGCCCAAGAAGATGCTAGTAAAGTTGATCGGCAGATCTTTATTTGTATCGTTTTTAAAGTTTATTCTGACTTTTACATCTTTCGGACCATAAATAGTTGCAGATCTTGTCAACTCATCAAGCTTAGTTTTTAAATCCTTTCCAATGAAAACATTCATATTCTGGTTATTCTGGGACGACCCGACACATATCTCGTTGTCCGAACAGTCTTTTAACCCTATTCCACCCACCTTAAAAGGAATCTGAAACTGAGCAAATGTTGAGTAGCCCTTGCCTCTCTTACAACCTAAATATGTTGCTGAAGGAAATACATAATGGATCTTTTGCTTTGCTTCTAAGACGGAAGAGCTTTCCAGTTCACTTTTATATTCTTTGCACGCAGGTACTTCAATATCCAACTGAGCAGTCTTAATAACTGGGGCTCCAAAAACTTCTGAGTATGTGACTGGCATCGTGATTTCTGAGTCGCATCCAGCCAATAGAAGAGCAGTCAGTCCAACCAGGACAGAAAGGGATTTTTTATTCATTTTCGATCTCCTAGGGTTTGTATGTAATTTTTAAATTTTATCAGGGCAAGTTGAGAAATAATCCGGCGAATATCCCATCTTTACCTGAGACATTCGCACGGTTTTCCCTTATTGTTTTTCTGCTTTAGCCTTTGCCGCTTCATAAGCTCTGAGCCTAAGGGCAAAGAAAACCAAAGATTCCTTAATCCAACCTTCTAGTTTTATATCCTTCACTTTCCAGATTTTCCGTCCAGCTCTACGCAGAGCATAATTATTGGAGAACACATAAAGGAGGATGATGTTTTTCGCCGTCTTAACGGTTAGTCCTCCTTCGCCAATCGTCAAAAATTCGGCTCCGGGCACATCCAAGTATTGCCAAACCAAGTTGAGCAAGTCTGCGTCCCTTTGGTCAACATTCATCCCAAAATCATCAGATCGATCTTCCGGACCAGAATAATCCTCAGAAAAATCCGTCTTATTTCTCGTCAATGCGAGAGCTCTCTCTACTGCGTAGGCAATTGAGACGTTTTTAACAACACGGTCACGATATGCCCGGCGCCAGTTGTCCAAACGAGGTCTGAGATCATCAATGAGTTTTTGTTCTGTTTCTGTCATCCAAGAGTCCTCAAGTAACTAAACGTGCAGTAGAGATAAATAATTCCGATGGCCGATAACCCAAAGAAATCCAACTTTTTCCTGAGCTTGTCGCGGTGCTCCAAAAAATCCGCAATCTTCTTAGCGACCCAAAGAAGGGCGAAGATTGCCATCACAGAATTGAGCCACCAGAAAACAAATGCTTCAACGTTAAAATGCCTGAACATTCCAACCCCCTCCCTCTTTCTTCGGTTTCGGCGTAACGACAAACAGCGGAATCGGACACTCATCGGCACAGACTTTGCATTTCACTTTTGCATCATCGGCAAAGATCCTCAAGGAGCCCTTAACTTCATGAAGCTCTAGCGTTTTATCCGGACGCATGACCAAAAAATCAGGCGTGTAGGAACAACGATTTGAAGCAATCTTCCAAGTGAATCGCTCGAACCAATATTTGAGGATTAACCCAGCGTTTTTCTGTTGCTCAAGGTAATCTCGATAAGCGGCCTCAGTCCGATTCATTTCACCGACCTTGAGCCTGCCTTTTGCTTGTAAAAACCTTTTCATTTATCCCTCCTGATTGAGTTTGTGTTGTTTGGTTGAATTCTTTGATGCTGTTTCCAGAACATTAGAGTTCCGTTGAGCGATGATCTGCGCATGGGTGGGCCAACGTTCAAACTGAGAGAAAAACTCTCTCCTGCGTTGAATTTGATCGCCTCCTGCCTGCTTGAACGATGAGCACCGAGAAAACGAGATTGGATAGCACTCGATGCCAGCGCCTTTGTCCGGATGGTGGCAGTAGATGTTCATGTCCCCAAAGGACTGTTTTGGAGGCAGATGCTTCTTCCCGTCTGGCCCTATCCAGAAGGCCTGAGCATGAATGCAGTAGAGGCAGCACCCGCTCATTCAGACTTCCTCCGGAAAGCACAGACGAAACAGACTGCTACAACCATCGCCAAAAACGGCAAGCTGTAGTCAATATTCGATCCGTAGTAAGCGAACCATGCAAAGTCAAGGAGACTAAGAGCTCCTCCGGAACAACCAACGAGAGCAATAAAATTGGTCATATCAAAGTGCATTTCATTCCCTATCAAATAACAACCGACAAAACAACAGCAGCTCAGGTACAAACAAAAAAATGGGATGGTGTCCATGCTTTAACTCCTTTTCAACCGATCGGTTAATTTGGTTTCCTTACTGATCTGAAGCGCCGCCCTCACAAGTAGCCCAAACAGCACCAGATTTATGAACACCACCGGCGCCAAAATGATCATCAACAGCTGCCATGCTCTCTCTGACATAAAACCTCCTAAAAGTAGGGCTCAGGCGCCGACTCTGACTGTGTTAAATCCAGCCACGGCCTCACCGGAACACGCGTCCAAGACGTGCAGAAATTCAGACTGGCGTTATCTCTCCAGAGCTTGATGAACCCCTCCCACGCCCCGTTTCTCTGCTTGCACAAGTTCAGGACAAAATCAGGCTTGGTGTCATCGACATCCTTTCCCTCTGCCTTTTTCTGAATCTTGGAGATGTCACGAGCCAAGACGAAAACGTTGAATGCAATGTTGGTGATGTTGGAGCTCCCCTTGATTGATTCCTTAGTTGCAGAATCAAACACCGAATAGTTTTTTGAACCTCCGTCTCCACGCTTCCGACAATGTGCGACCACCACAATGTGGACATTGTTGACCTTTGCAAACTCGACCAGTTTTCCCATAACGTAGTCGGTTTCTTTTTTGTCCATATCGTCTCTAACACACATCATCAGAGAATCGACAAAGAGGATGTTCGACTTGTAATCGTGGACGGCGGACTCCAGCAGCCGCAGCAGTTCATTAGGCGTAACTTTCCGCTGCAGATCGCAAATTCGCATCCTTGAGGCAAAGTGTCGAAAGAACAGATCAACATCCGGCTCTTCAATCTTTCGCTTGTCCTGACCACAAACTGTCTGCATAAGCATGCGTTCAATCGTTCTCACAGGCGCCATCTCAAAAGACGCGATGTACAGAGAGGCCCCGCAGGAAATGAGGTGTAGTCCGATCTGCCCAAGCAAAAGAGATTTGCCGGAACCGTTTTCACCAGCCAATACCGTCAGTTCACCAGGGCGAAATTCAAAATCTATCGGACGCCCGACACAGCCTTCATTCGTTTGGGTGAACGGAAGGGTAAACTTGGAGACATGAGTCTTCTTCGCTTCCAAATAGTTCTGAAAATCGTTTTTGAACTCGAGAACATCTTTGTTGATGAAAAATTCAGGTGTCTTGCACGCCCTGCTCTCATAGTCTGCGAGCGATGTTTCTATCTCGGCTCCTCCTGTCGGATCGCCCCAATAGCCATCAAGATCAGGCGAAACGCTTGTATTTTTTTGATTCATAGTCAAACTTCCATGCAATCATCTGTTTGTTTTTGAACATCACCGAGACGACGACGGCGGCGGGTAGAGATTTGGGAATTTCAAGCATCCAGCGGCGAACGGTTTCTCTGAGCTCAGGCGTATCGTCCACATCGATAAAGTCGATCAGTACCGTCTTTCCTCGGAGAAATTCGGCCTTGATGTGATTGGGTTCATCGCAGAATGTGAACAGGATCGTCGGAACCTGTGGGCGTCTTCTAGGCAGTACCTCGATTTCGTCTTCATAAATCGCATCTGCTTGGTAGAGCTCTAGTTCGCTATCGGTTAGTCGAGGAAAGAAAACCAGCTGAGTAGTTGTAAACGCATCAGGATGCTCGTAGAACGTTCTGCCCTGATCATCTCGAACAACGGCGGCTGCGGCAAACATCATTTCTGCTCCTTATGGTTCGGGAGGTCCTTGATGTCGAATGCATTCATTCCGGCATGGAGTTTTTCTATGAACTTGTCCTTAGCACCGATCGAGTACGTAACCGGAGGAAGCTCCTTGTTGTATTCGGCAGCAGTGACCCACACCGCATTAGGATTCTTCCATTCGTCTTTAACAAAATCCGCTTTGAAACTTATCCACCCTGTGGCTAAAACCCGTTCGATAGCCTCGGTCATGGTCCATCCTGCCTTTTTGCATTCGGTCTGCATGAGCTTGAGGGCGTACTGGTTGAACGGCTTTTTTATCGCCTTACGGTGTGCAAGGAAATCATTCCAAAGTTCGCCGGAAACGTCATCGGGTTTTTGAAGCGCGGACGATTCATTTTTGACTTTTTGACTTTTCCGAACCTTTTCCGTTTTGGAAACAGTTGGCTCGGTGGCATTCTCTTCCTCTGCATTCAAAAGCGGAAGTTCTTCCTCTGTTGGATCGGTTTTTGAAAAAGATGCTTTTTCAGACACACGCCCCGCGAAACTGTTAGCCAGCTCCGGTTGTTTTTCTTCGGTTTCGGTCGTATATATTTCTCCTTCTCCTTCTCCTTTCTCCTGCTCCTGGATGCGGGATGGTTGCTCGTTGGCATGCGACATGGCATCCCTGATGGCTTGTAATAAGTCATTGGATGGCTTTCTTCATGCCATCGGAAAGCCCGTCAATAAAGGTTTTCAGCCCCGCCACGTGTTTATCTAAAAGATCGCATTCAGGCATTAAATCGATCAATTCCCGCCAAGATTTGAATGCATTTGGAGAAGATGGCGCGTTGTATCTCAGGAAGTTATTTATGACCATCAAACCTGCCTTCTCATCTGCATCAATCATCCCTTTTAGGATGGCTTCTCGTATGGCATGCGACATGGCATCGTTTGACCATCCCAATTCATCGGCAAGGTTTGACACTCGTGTTCGAATTGTTCCTATCTGAGTAGTATTCGGATGGGTTAAAAGCAGAATGAAAGCGAGTTTGCCGTTATCGGACAGCTCCCTGAATTTTCTGTCGTTCCATATCCGGACATCTATTTTTCTAAAGCGAGCCATATTGACTCCTATCGCGCGCATGCGAATAAAGACCCAAGCCGACCTTGAAAGAAAGTTCAAAACTCATAGCTTCGAACCTCTCACAACAAACCAGGCAAGGTCCGGCCTCAGGTCTTCACATCTGACCTGCCGATTAGTTACACATTCAATCAACAAACACTTGTCGGCGGGAACCCGCTGGATTCCTTTCTTCCATTGAGTGATAAGTACAGAAGGAACATTGATTTTTCGTGCAAGCGCTGCACCCGAACCTCTTCCTTCTTTCTTCAAAAATTCATTGAGCTTCATATTTGTGTTTCACTTATATTTTTAAATAAGTGTAACACTTATATTTTGAAATTGGCAATTTAATATTTCACTAATAGGAGAAGTTGTTATGCGAAGTGTTAATGACGTGAGAAGGGAGAATCTGGTTGTTCTAAGAGAGCGCTTCAAAACAATTGCAGGGTTAAATCTTGCCCTTGGCAGAAGCAAAACAGATTCGACTATTAGCCAGATTATTAATGGAGTGAAGGACACAAGGAGCGGGAATCCTAAAAACCTAGGAGATCGCCTTGCACGTGATATTGAAACAAAACTTTCCCTGGGGTATGGATGGATGGACGTTGATCATGCCAATGACGCATTCCCAGAACAGGACGATTTAATTTATCTGAGACGTGTGAATGTCCAGGCTTGTTGTGGGGAGCGTGGAATTCAGAACTATGAAGACGAATCATATGTAGATCTGATAGGCGTTTCCCCTGGTTGGTTTCACGACAACATTAGCCAAATAAGGCAAAACGGTTATGAAATTATTACCGCTTCAGGCGATTCGATGGAACCAACTTTGAGAAACGGAGATCTAATTGTTTTAGATAGATTAGACACCGAGATTACAAAAAGGGACGGAGTTTTCTGCGTTCTGATAGACAATGATCTGTATTTAAAACGAGTGCAAAAAGTTCCTGGATGCCTGATGTTCATTTCAGACAATAAGCTGTACCACCCATTTGAAATACCTCTTTCTGAAGTGAACTCACGTGTTGTTGTGATTGGAAGGATGGTTAATTCTTTGAATTTAAAGCGTTATGACTAATGATTTTCTTGGAGTGAATATGAAAAAACTGTTTTTATTTGCGATTGCCGTATCAATGCTTGCATTGGCTGGCTGTAAAACTGAAGTGTTTGCGCCTGTAAGTTACTCGGAAATTTTCGGCGATCCAAAAATTAAGATGGGAGGTTTGGCTGTTGAGGTTCCATCCTGTTCCGACTCTTCAAAAAAATTTGAAAGCAGCAGTGTGATCGAGGCAAAGCAGAAAGTGCCTTATGTATTCCCGAAAGCAGAATATGTCAGATGCGACCGGAAAGGGTTTGATTCGTTCGCGATCTTTTGGGTGCCTTTTCAAGTTGGCGGAACACGCCAAGACTGCAAAGATGATCAAGTTTGTGTCTATAAATCAAGGAATAACCAATTTGCGAATGCCGTAATTGGCACAGAAATTCTCAAGAAAGCCAAGGAACTAGGAAAAATTGACGGAGACGATCTTCGCTTTTATTTGGGTTTCAACAACGATTCTGGACGTGACCTAGATCTGTGGTTTTATTCTGCCTATGTAGATGGGAATCCAGGAGTATTCAAGGATTACATCATTAAGAAAGATGCCAAGGATGTTGAAATCAAACTTAGCAATGTCAGTTCCAGCACTTTGCTTACAGGATCTTACGTGAATATGTTTAGGGATTTCAATAGGCCAGAAACAAAGACAAAGTAAACATTCCGATACCTTCTAAAACCGTCCGACAGTGGGCGGTTTTTTGTTGCCTAAATAAAACACTAATAAAAACTTTATAAAATATGTGCGTTTCACACTTGACTATATATAAGTGTTGCACTAATATATCTACATCAATCAATCGTTCTTTAAAAGTCCTTCTGAAGATTGTCAGGAAGGAAGCGTTCCTAAACACCGAGTAAAGCGAAAGGTGCACGGGGCAACAGGCGGCAAGTGAATTGCGCCAAGCATGGGGATCGAAAGAAAACCAGCGGCAGAGAGAATGCTGAAAGTGTCAAACGTTAAAGTCGTGTAGCACCGGTAGGGGCCGTTCAGCGAAGACAGTTCACAAACACAAGCGCCTTCTTTGTCACTCACCAAAAGACGAATGATCTTTAACTCGGAGGGCGCTTCTGTTTTTTAACCCTGTGTTTTTTTGTTGGAGGAAAAACATGAGAGCTAAGTACATCGAAAAGTTTCCGGGGTTCTGCGAGGTTCAATATAAAGGAGAAAACCTTTGCCTTCTTTGCGGTTCACATTCTGATTATGGTTTCATGGATTTCGTTGCGATCAAAGACAAAAGACTTCAAAGCTATTTAATTTTTAATTTAAGTAGAGAAAGGTATCTCAGTCTCGGTGAAGCAAAGTTTGCACTGGAAGAGTTGTTAAGGCGATTTAAACGTCACGAAGGAGAAATTCTTCCAACCTTCGTTACTTTAGATTCTCGCTCGGTTTGTCACTATAAAAACGAGGAAATATGCGTTCTTCTTCGCACAGAAAGAAAAACGTGGATTTTTATGAATTTTCGTAGATGGAATAGCGAAGTCGCCAGTGTCCTCTATCTTTATCATCAATTAAAAGAAGAGTTTGACACTAAAGAAGAAGCCATGAAGGAATTAGAGGCCTGTTTAACTTCTTACGAATCGCATCCGTTCTAATCAATTTTTCGAGCTATTAGGAATTTTCTAATAGCTCATTCAAAAACCTCTTCCCTGTCAATTTTCTTGTGTCTGTTCAGTGAACGGCAGCGGAAGAGGTTTCTGAATGAATTGACCATCAAAGGAGACGAAGAATGGAAAATGACAAACGAAATAATCAGTGCTTTCTCTGGTGCAAGGGTCTAACTATTTCAATGAGTAAGAAAGAAATGGCTGGCCTATTGGAAACCTTGGTAGAGCGAAACTTGACCTTAATTGGTTTTACTGAGAAGAACGATAAGATGACAGCCGTGGATAGAGTCAAAAGAATCCAGGAGCTGTCATCTCAAGCCGTGGAAGCCAGCAATATTCTTGAGCAAATTACTTCTGAATCGGCTCAAGCGAGTTAGCCTCTATTTTGTCTCTGATAACTCTTAGATCATTTGTAAGGTTCCAAGCATCAACAGATCTTTCGCGGGGAGTCCTCTCCGACATAAGAACTTCTAAGAAAGTTTTTAGATATTCCGCATCAAGAGCTGCCGCTTGTCTACAAATATCATTTCTATGTTTAGCTAGGTCGTAATCCCACAACTGATTAAATTTGGCGTCATCCGGCCTCGACTGGCTAAGCTCCCAATCTCGGAATTTATTGAATTCCTTAAGACAAGGTAACTCAATCTGTCCTTGGTTGATAAAAGCGATAAGGACTGACAGCGCTTGATTTTTATCGAGTTGAGCTTCAGACATTTTTCCTCCAAAAAGATAGTTAAAAAGTCGCGAATTAATTATCTCGCAGAGGTGACGGCTCGGAAAGACGAGCACTAAATCAAAGCGTATCGAGCCGATGGGTGTTTTGGAGACGCGCTTCATTCGGGTCCTTCTCGGTGCGCTTTGATTTTGTCACGTGTAAAATGAAATCATCATGAAAGAGAGATTTAGAACCCTTTTGCCGTATGCGAATATCACCAAATCATGGTTAGCTAATTTGTCGGTTGCTTCTTTTGCTGTTGGCATATACGAACAAAATTTAGTTGGTCTAATTTGTGGCGCGATATTCATCGCATTAGCTTGGTTGCTCGTTTATTTTGAGGAGTTGGGAAGATGACCTACTGGCTGTTAACTGTTGGTTTTGCCTGCTTAGTCACCGCTGTTTTGGGACTGGCTTTTTATAAGGCCTCGAAAGAGTAGGCACCTATTAGAAATTTTCGAATAACTCAAAAGCTCGCTTCGGCGGGCTTTTTTATTGCCCTCAACTATTAAGGAAAACTTGATAGTTCAGACCATCTTCATAAGCTCCCCAGGCTTTTACCAATAACTGTTAGTTCCAGTTCAGCGCTTAAGGGAGCTTTTGAATGTGGTCTTTTTTACATGGTTTTATTGGAGAGAAAAATGATCTTATTACCGGACGAGCAAAAGCAGCTCTTTAATTGTGTCGTTGACGATCTTCTGAAAGAGCGCGGGTCGGCCCTTTACTTAACTGATGCTCTTGCTTATGCCGAGCGTGCTGTGGTTTCTGCCCTGCTCAATGGCAAATCCGAGATCACGCTTGATCTCGGTCACGTTGTCCAAACTGCAGAGGCCCAACGGGAAACTAAGGCGCTCTTCAAGGAATATGCAGCGGATTTCATCTGTGGTCTTGGGATAGAAGCGATTGATAAAGACATCTACCCCGACGTTAAAAATTAACTTTCTCTCTCCTGGCCCTCGTTAGCGCGGACTCCTTGATGCGCTTTCGGGGGCTTTTCTTTTGGAGGTTTGTTATGAAGAAGTTTCTGACAATGAAGAATTCTGACGATGACAACATCATCCTGTCTTGGATTGCTTATGTGCTGTTTGCCTCCTCGTTCGTCCTCCCGTTTTTCTTAGTGGTGTGGCTCAGATGAATTACACACCTCGAACGTGCCCCGGACCCGGAGATCTTTGGCAGCCGTCTTGGCAAGAAGAAAAACGCGAAGCAGAGTATGAGCGGCTCCTTGAAAGATTTTTTGAGGATTACATCCCGCGGTATTGCGACAAACGTATTAACGAACTTGCTGAAGCTGGTGAGGACGAAAGACATCCTGAAATTGAGCCTTTGTTTGACGAATTTTTGAAGGAAAACGAATGGCAGTAAAACTCACTAAGAGAGAGAAGACGCCTCTACTACCTCGAGCATCAACAAGAAATTAAAAAGAAGTGCAAAGAGTATTACTACGCGACAAAAGTAAAACCTAAAAGGCAGAGGTTGCCTCCACAACAGGGTCCCTTCTCTGCCTTATTTATTGGAGTAGAAAATGACTAACGAACAACGTGCCGCTTGGCTCGAGGGCCGGCGCCGGGGCATTGGTGGTTCCGACGTGGCAGCAGTCCTAAGTCTCAATCCCTGGAAAACACCGCTCGACGTATGGAACGATAAGCTCGGTCTTTCAGAAGATAAGGAAATGTCCGAACCGGCCTATTGGGGAACGGTACTGGAGGATACGGTAGCCCGTGAATTCCAACAACGAACTGGCATGAAGGTTCAAAAAGTCACTCACCAGTTCGTTGATCCAGAATGTGATTGGATGATTGCAAACATTGACCGAGCGATTATCAATCCTGAGATTGCCGGAAAAGTTCGGCCCCTTCTGAAGGTTGAAGAAATTGAGAAGTATGCCGACATCACAGGCGTCGAGCGCATTATTAACACGGATGTCGCTTTTGAGGCTAAGACGGCAAACGCTTTTACCGCCGATCTCTGGGGCCCTTCTCAGGAGCTGGAGATCAAACAGAACAACCTCAGAACCGAGCATGTGATCCCGCTTTACTACGAAACGCAGATTCAATGGTACTGCGGCATTCTGAAGCTCAAAGGAATGTATCTCGCGGTTCTAATCGGAGGATCTGATTTCCGGATGTACTGGGTAGATGCTCGTCCGGATGTATTCCAGGTCATCAAGGAAAAATGCTCTGCATTCTGGAACAACTATGTTCTAACTAAAACGCCTCCGGAACCGATAAACATTGAGGACGTTCTAAAGCTCTACGGGAGATCTAATGGTAAAGCTATCGAAGCTCAAGGTGATCTGGCTATTAACTACGGCGAATATGCTCGTCTTAATGGCGAAATTAAAGAGCTCAAGAAGCAACAAGACGCGGTTAAAGCCAAGATCGCCATCGACATGAAAGACAACGAAATTCTGACTTTGGACGGCAAGAAGGTTTTGACGTACAAGACCCAGACATCCAAGCGCTTCGACTCAGACTCCTTCAAGCAGGAACACCTGAATGATTACTTTGACTATCTGAAAGAGAGCACCACTCGCGTCATGCGTGTGTGCGTAACCTTTTAGGTTGATGGCTACACAAAATGAGCAGGGTTTCTACTGATAAAAAGAGCGGTTTTGTGTAATATTCGCTTCGAGCACTACAGTACGGTGCAACAAGAAAAGGCTTTCTCGGTTGAGCCAGATCAACCGAGCCAAATTCCCTCCAAGCCTGCACAAGCGGGCTTTATTTTTGTCCTTTTTGCCAAGTCAGCTTCAGGAGAGCTCATACAAGAAGTGGTATGTGCAAATTTTGCACATATGGCCTCTGACGGAAGAGAGACATCATCCGTCTGCCACCCGCACGGTGGCTTTCTTTTTGCCCTGAGCGTACCTCTGACTTATTTCCCGTAACTCTTAATCAACCCCAGCCCCTCCAGTTCGAGGGGCTTTTTCATAGGAATTAAATTATGTCCACATCCGACCAACTCGCCGCAGCAGTCGGCGCACCCTCTGCACCAGTAGCCAAACCAAAGACAAAAGCTCCGGCAATCGTCCAGCAGGTTCTGTCCGACCAGTTCAAAAAACAACTGGCTCTCGCTGTGCCAAAGCATTTAAGCCCGGACAGAATGGCAAGAATTGCCGCGACCGAACTGCGTAAAACTCCAGCCCTTCTCAATACCACTCCGGCCTCTTTCCTGGGCGCGGTCATGCAGTCCGCCCAGCTTGGCCTTGAACCCGGATCTGCGCTCGGTCAAGCATACCTTGTTCCGTATGGTAATCAGTGCCAGTTAATTCTTGGTTACCGCGGCATGATTGATTTGGCTCGTCGCTCCGGACAAGTTTTGTCTCTTTCTGCATTCGCAGTGCACGAAGGTGACGAGTTCAGCTATCAGCTTGGGTTACATCCGGACATTCATCACGTGCCGAGTTGTGAAGCCGATCGAGTTAAAAAACCGATCACCTTTGTCTATGCGGTCGCAAATCTGCGAGGTGGCGGATACCAGTTCGAGGTCATGTCCCGCGCTGAGGTTGAAGCGGTTAAGGCAAAGGCCAAGTCAAAGAACATCTGGAACTCGTATTTTGAACAGATGGCTCTGAAAACAGTGATCCGTCGTCTATTCAAGTACCTCCCTGTTTCTATCGAAGCGCTGCAGGTAGCAAATGTGGACGCCAAGAGAGAAGCCGGGGAAGAAGTTAAGCCGGAAGATGTCATTGACATCAACGCCGTCTCTGTCGATGACTTCAAAGACATTGAGGATGGCGAGGTTGCTCAGGAACAACCAACTACCGAGAAATCCTCGGATATTCAGCACTAACTAAAAAGCCCTGCGAATGCGGGGCTTCTCTTTTGAGGCCAATATGCAGTTCGAATTCATCGATTACAGCGGCTGCTTTCCAAACCTGTGTGCGGGGAAGCTGACATTTAAGGCAGACGGCAAACAATATGCGGGCTATGTAGACATAGTCTCTGGCGGAGATGTTTGGTTTGATGATCGCTGGAGTGAGCATGTTGAAGAGGGGCCATGGACGGATGTCTCGGGGCCTCTATTAAAAAAGAATCCAGAGCTACTGGAGCACAAAACCGAGCTCCTAAAAATGATTAACGAGAATGTACCTCTCGGCTGCTGTGGCGGCTGTGTGTAGGAGGAAAAAGATGTGGAAGATTAAAGATCCGGAATTAAAGCGCAAGATGAACCAGTTCATCTCAGATGAAGGCATTGACGAGGTATGCAGAAATGAGATGTCGGATTCTTCTACCTACATATTTTTTTCATTTGAAGATGATGCTATTAACTTTCGCATAGACAAAAGTTATTTTGAAGAATTTCCCAGAAACATGCTGGACGTTTGGCAACCTTTCCCAGAGGAGAGACCTCTAGAAAACGGAAACTACTTAGTAACGCGGCTAATGAAAACAGACACGGGCGTGACGGTTAGATTTCTTGATTTTGGGAGATTTGAATTCGGCAAATGGGCTTTTAAGAACGATGTTATTGCTTTTTGTAAATTGCCTGAGCCTTACTTTCCGATGGAGAAAAAAGCATGAAGTACCAATATCGATTCAAAGATAAATCGCTTGAACAAGCGTTAAATGTTATTTACGGAGAGGAATACGTAGAAGATCAAGTAAACAGGCAAATGACGAATACAACGTCATACATTTGTTTCGATTTAGATCATAGTTCTACTACGATTTCTAAAGGAGAAATCGCTGAAATTAAAGAATACGACTCAGACGACTGGAACCCTTTCCCGGAGGTTAATCCTCCGGAGTGCGGAGAGTACCTCGTGACATTTGAAGATGAGGATGCGGATTACGTGCAACAGAACTATTTCAACAATCTAGGAAAATGGGAAACCGCACATTCTGATGTGATTGCTTTTAGGGCCCTCCCCGCCCCATATCAACCGGAGGCCAGAAAATGAAACTTGAACTTGAAAACACTGACAATCCTCGAAATCACCAGTTTGATGAACTGGATCAAATAATCGTTCTTTTAAACGATCCCGAAACTGGTGAGCAGTTCTGTCAACTACCTCGGCCTCAAGGCCGGGCTTGAAAAAGCCTCTAGTTGACTAGCCTCAGGCCGTCGTTTGGCGGACTACGTTGGTCGGGAACCTATAGGCACCGCGGGATGCAGATCCTAGTCCCGCGCTCTGCGGCCGATGGTTAAAAGCTCTGAGAGGTAGGAGCGGTGCTGTCGGCTTGAAACCCCTTCCAACATTGGCGAAGGATCACAACCGGTCGAAAGACCGAGAGGAGGCGGAACTTGAGAGTATCCGTCTCAAACATTTTTTCTTAACAAAAACAGGAGGCGCTTCCTCCCCTGCCTGAAAGCAGAGGTATTCGCGCATAAATTTGATGAGTAATAGTGAAGAGTCAATCCTCAATATCTCCCAAACAGAAAGAGGAAGAAAAGAGCGGCTTTTAACCGAAATTGCACAAAATTACCTCGGAGAGAGGGGATTCAAAGCAATACCGCAATTCACTATCCACAGGACGTTTGAATATCGTATTCACCCGGGACATGAACTTCGAGAAGCGATAGAGAAAGATTTAAATTTCAATGAAAATCTTGTTTCCGGTGGCGTATGGAATACGGAAATCTCTTACCGCAACGGTTATGAGCACCGCCTAGACGTGCTGGGAATTGGCTACGGTATGGAGCTTTGCGGCATTGAAATTAAATCCTGCTGGGATGATTTCCGGACAGACAAAAAATGGCCGAGTTACATGGATTTTTTAAATCGCATGTACATTTTGGCGGACGAACCTACAGCAGTGAAGATCGCTGCATACCTGAAAGACCACAACCAGTGTGTCAAAGACGGACTTGGCAGGTGGTGTGATTTCATTCTGCATTGTCGCCCACAATCAAGAATGTCAACACCTGCCCCAGCCAATCCTATTTGCGCCGGTGTCATAGCTGCTATGGACGATGGAACCACAAAGATCATCAAAAAAGCCATGCGGTTGCCAGCCGACGGAAAAACGACGGAACTAGTGAATGCGGTGGCACGAAGCCTTACATATCCAGGTCAATTTTGTTACGTGGACTACAGTCCCGATAGAGCATATTCGTATGGTCAGCCCTCCTAGAGGGCTTTTTATTTGGACAAACAAATGATTAACGGTAAACAACTCAAGGCCATCTCGGCCTTTATCAAGAAAGACGGCAGCGGATCAACTGGCGGTCTTACGATCAATTTTGATAAATCGGAAATCTTCGCCTATAACGGCAGTAATGCGGTGCTTGTTGAATTAGTTGGAGGACTGGAGGGCAAAGGGCAAACGATTGTCCCGCTCGAAGTCGTTCTCTCTGCCATTGTCCTTATCGGGGATGGAAACGTAACAGCAACTCGTGAGGATTTTTGCGGTATCCCGTTCGAGCCGCCAATGGTTAACGATTTCTTAATCAAGGATTACCGAAGCATTTTCGTCCCAGAGGATATCCGAAAGCCTGGGCGCCCTGGTCTGTACACAAGCGCGTCAGTTAAACTGCTTGAAGGGTTAGACAAGGTATTTCCCGGACTATCGGAATTTGTTTTGCCGACCTCTCCGAACAAACCTTTAATTCTTGAAATTGGCCAGTCTGAGAAAGAGATTGACGATGATGAGACTCCCACCGAAATAGTAAAAGCAGCGATCATGCCAAGGTCTGATCCGCCGTTAAAAAACACGTGGGATGGGTTGCCTCAAAAATCGAGTTAAATAGTTATGAACAAAATTGAACTCACCCGCGAGGAGGCCATGCTTGTTATGCGCCTCCTCAATTTATTTTTGGGCAAGGCTCACGCACTGAACGTGCGTGACAACTCTGACGTTGTTCCGGCAAAAGCGCTCAAACAAAACATCTTTGACCAATTCATGAAGTTAGATACCGAGGAGGCTGAGAATGAATCTGAGTAACGCAGTCGACTTTTACTCGTGCCTGATTGCAATCATGGATCACTACGGCTATGACCATCAGGTGTACGAAAAATTGCCGGAAGAAGTCGATGAATTACAGGAAGCGTTTGACGCCTACTTTGATAAACCGTCCCCGGAGCATTGGCACCATGTCATTGAGGAATGCGCCGATGTCCACATCATGCTGGAACAGTTCCAAATGCTGATCACTCCTGAAGACAAGCAAGAGTTCGACAAAATTTGTATGGACAAACTGCATCGAGAAATTGGAAGAATTGAAGGAGGAATGAAAAAATGAGAAAACGTAAATCGGATAGCAGCGATCTCGGCGTGCTCCTCCTTGACGTGAAACAGGTCGCGAAATTATTGAATATCGGAGTCTCTACAGTGTGGGCGCTGGTTAAAGTAGGAAGATTCCCGGAACCGATTAGGCTCACTACAAGATGCTCTAGGTGGCGGCGTGTGGACGTTGTCGCTTGGTCGAAAACGCTAGGAAGCGAAAAAGAGGCGACGGTATAAATGAAACCACTCGGGGCGGAATTCCGCCCCATTATTTTTATTTGATCTGGCTGAAGCAGAACGCTCCCCAGGCATCAAAAACTTCTCTCATATCCCCTAAAGCCTGCTCTCGGTCATAGGCGCATTGATACGATTCATTGCGATGGTCGAGACAGCTTTCTCTCAAGTCCTTTGCAAATGCCGGATGGCCATATCCGGACGCATCTTTAGCCCAGGTATTAAAAGTTGCCCGGGCGCAGCCGTGCAGAGTGACAATCCTCGGTTTGCCGGTTTTCAAATGCATTTGATCCGGATCAATCCATCCAATCCCATCTATTTTTTTTTGTTTATCGTGCATGCGCTTAATCAGGGCGCTGACAGAATCTCTTGTGAACGGAGAATTCTTTCCCTTGTTGATATTTGGGAAAATAAAAGCCTCGTCGCTCATTCCAATACGAGGTGCTGTTTTTAATAACTCAAGTGCCTGAGGACTGAGCGGAGTCTTTCTGTCAAAAGGAATTTTCTCCCCTTTGACTTTCATACGCTCTCGCGGAATGACATGGAACCACTGCCCTTCTGTCTCCTTGATCTCTCCCCAGGTCGCCTCCCGAGCTGTTGAGTTCCGGGCGGCAGTAAGAATCGCAAAGGCCAAGCACCGAGCTGTCTGGCTAACCGGGACAAGTTTCATAAGCTCGGCAAAGAAAAGCGGCATTCTTTTCGGAGGGAGCGCCGGTTCATGGCCGCCTTCAGCTCTCACCAATGGCAGCAAGTCTCCCAACTTCCCATCTTTGACCTGTGCGGGATTCAGCATAGGAGGGACGAACTCCGAGCGGATTGCCCAGTCAATCGCCTGGCGAGCGTCAGACAAAATTCTTTCCGGAGTATCGATCATCGTTCGCCACTTCTCGCCCAGAGCGGCCGCAAACATCTCTGGCTTCAATTCTTCGACTGGGCACATCCTGATGGAATCAGGGATGTGATTCCTAAAGAAACCTTTCCAAACTTCTTTCTTCGGTTTGCTTGGATTATTCCAGCGGCCGCGTGCCTCATTAAATTCAATCCATTGATAAATCAATTGCTCAAAGGTCAGACGATCGTCGGATGGAGCGGATTTCCTCCGTAATGAGGCCTTGAGCGCTTTTTCTTCTTCAGACGGGTCAATGCCCTGCCGAATCTTTACTTTCCAGTCAGCGGCTTTTTTAAAGGCGTCTGCGAGCGACATCTGCGGATAGCGTCCCAGTGTAAATATCCGATTGATGGTTGATTCCCGCAGAATGAAGTATTTGGCCAAGCTGCCGTCTTTGAGTTTTACAACCTTTACAACCAGGCCTGGAACCCCGCCGCAGGCCCGAGTCTTTGTGACAGCCTTCAGCTGCTTTTCTGTCATCCGCTCTGCTAAACGCATAAATTCCTCCGAATCCCTCTGAGTTCAATATCGGCGGGGCTTCCAAAGTCCTAATGTGACAAAAAATCCGAAAAAATTCTGCTATTTTTGGATTGCCGTACGTCGTATGTACATTAGATACTACATTAGAACATCTAGCTGTACACAAATAAATATGGACGAAGACGGACTATTACGAACGACATTGAGAGCGGAAGGCCCGCCGTTATTGGGATTGCTTAGACTAAGACAAATAAAAAAGGCCGTCTACAGACGACCTTTTAGGAATTTATGGTCGGGGCGGCGGGATTCGAACTCGCGACCCCTTGCACCCCATGCAAGTGCGCTACCAGGCTGCGCTACGCCCCGACTCAAGAACCGTGATATTACACGATTTTTTTTAATTGTGCAAAAACTCTTCGATTTTTTCTAAGTTATAGACGACAGAATCAAATTCTTCCCAATCGATTTCCGCCTGAGAAAAGGTCCCGGCTCCTTCAAAACCAGGGAAAGAAGTCTCCGGAAGCTGTGGTGCAGATGCACCGGCTTTTGCTTCTCTGTCTTCTTTATTCAAAATTTCTCTTGCCGCATCAATACGATAGCCGTCTCCGTAGAGAAGCTCCCGTATTCTGCGGGCAATCAAAATATCTTTTGCGCGGTAAGCACGCTGGCTTCCGCGCTTCATCGGTCTGAGCTGAGAAAATTCTTTTTCCCAAAACCTCAGGACATAATCTTTTACACCACAAAGTGCGCTCGCTTCCCGAATCGGAAAATACCTTTTCGAAGGTATCGGCGGCAATTCAGGAAGCTTTTTCTTTCTAGGCATCCGCTATCAAGCCTTTTGGCGGAGGTTGTAATCGATAAAGTCCGTCAGTTTCTTGGAAGGATGGAAGTAGACATCCAAACGGGTCGGAGCGTCAAACCATTCCTTGGCCTCCGGATCAAAGAACATTTTATAGGCTCTTCCGCAGATTTCAAACCTGCCGAGTGTCGTGAGTTTTACTTCCTCTCCGGTTGCCAAAACATCCGAAATGGTCTGGAAAAACTGAGTCACAAAAACTCGAGACATCTCGCGGCTGAAGCCGAGCTCTTCGAAGAGAACTTCTTCGAGCGTGCTGCGGTTCATTGTGTTCTTATCCCCAAGCAACTCTTTGACGAGTTCAAAATTGTCAGGACCAATGTTTGCCATGACTTCCCCTTAATCTCTCAAGACTGCACCCTCTTTAGCGAGGGCTTCTACCACAGCGGCGACGGCCTCATCAGCCTCTTCTTCAGAAAGCTGAGCATCCGGGCGCTGGAGCAACATGTTAAATGCAAGGCTCTTCTTCCCTACATTAGCACCATCCTGGGGTTTGTAAAGATCAAAGAGTTTGAAAGATGACAAACTCAGCAGGCGCGGATCCTTCTTCGCAGCCTTGCGAACGGCATCCATCAGCTTCTGAACCGGAACTGCATCGTCAATGAATACGGCGATGTCGCGGGACATCGGCTGGAACTTAGACAGACTGCGGTTGACCGGTACTCCGATATCAAGAAGCGCTTCTTCCTTGAGTTCAAAGACTATCGGAGAATGCGGCAGCTCATACTTATGAGCCAATTCCGGGTGAAGCTCACCGATAAATCCGATTTCTTCGCCGTCGAGATAAGCCGTGGCGGCGCGTCCCGGATGGAGTGCAGGATGGTTAGATTTTTCGAAGCGGAGATTGCGGCCCGGAAGCAACATCTCTACTGCGCCCTTTAAGTCGAAGAAGTCAAAGTTTCTGGCCTTCTCTCCCCACTGAGCGGGACGGGCAGAACCGTATACCAGTGCGGCAAGATGCAGCGGCTGATACACGCCTTCAACGGCGGAGTCGGAACCCTTAACGGAAGGATCACGCCTGAAGATGCGGCCCAATTCAAACAAAGCGGCTCTATCAGCCTTGCGATTGAGGTTGTACTTAAGGCGATCCACCAAACCTGAGATCAGCTGTGTTCTCATCACAGCCATTTGAGAAGCGATCGGATTCAAAACCTTGATCGGATCTTTCACTTCGGCAAAGTCTGCTTCAGCATCTTCACTGATGAAGGAATAGTTAATCAGTTCCTGGAAACCTAAACCAGCCATCTTCTTGCGAAGTTCATGACGGTCGAGTTTTGCTTCAGAACGTTCGAGCATAGCTACGCGAGCCAGCGGCGGAATTTCCGTCAGGTTCTGATAACCGTAAAGACGAGCAACTTCTTCGATCAGGTCTTCTTCAATCTCAATGTCAAAGCGATAGCTCGGCGCATCTACAACGAAGGTGTCTCCTTCTTTCTTGAAAGAGAAGCCTAAGCGAGTAAAGCACTCGGCCATTTTGTCGTCGGAGATATCAGCACCGATGACTTTTCTGCAGCGGTCAGCTCTCATGCGAACGGGTTCGCGAACGGGCAGCTCTTCGATTTCGTCGACAACCGGACCGACCTTGGTTTCAGAGGTACCGCAGATCTCGAGGATCAGGCGAGTGATGTATTCCATGTGATCCACATTGGACTGGAAATCCACACCGCGCTCAAAACGATAGGCAGCATCGGTCGAGAAGTTTAATTTTCTGCAGCGGCCCTGAATGGCTTTGGGCCACCAAAAGGCAGCTTCAATAAAGACATTCTTCGTCTCCAGCGAGACGGCGGCATGATCGCCGCCCATGATGCCGGCGATGGCTTCAATGCCGTTGTTGTCGCTGATCACTCCGAAATACGGATCGATATCGACGGTCTGACCGTTGAGCAGTTCGCCCTTCTCGCCTTCTTTACCCCAGCGAACAGTCAGCGGACCGTCAAGCTTATCGAGGTCAAAAATATGAGTCGGACGGCCGAGCTCGAGCATGACGTAATTGGAAATGTCCACCAACGCAGAAATCGAACGTTGTCCAGAACGTTCCAGGCGGTCCTTCATCCACTGAGGCGTCGGAGCCTTCGCATTTACGCCGCAGACCACACGGCCGGCGAACCGTCCGCAAAGATCCGGGGCCTCATTGCGTACTTCGTGAACGCAGTCGCAGGTGGCCGGAACCGGAGAGAAATCCGGGAGGGAAAGCTCGGCACCGGTCAGCGCTCTCAAATCGCGGCCGACACCGATCACGCTTAAAGCGTCACCGCGGTTCGGAGTTGCTTTGACTTCAATCTTCTTGTCATCTAGACGTTCGTAGACGCGAATGTCTTCTCCGACAGGCGCATCTTCCGGAAGAATCCACAAACCGGAATGATCTTCGCTGATACCTAACTCTCGGCTGGAGCAGAGCATACCGTTGCTCTCGACACCGCGGAGTTTGGCTTTTTTAATCTTGAAATCGCCGGGGAGAACGGCGCCGATGGTGGCGCAGGGTACCTTGACGCCAGCCTTAACGTTCGGAGCTCCGCAGACGATCTGTACGGGCTCGCCCTTGCCGATATCGACTGTACAAACATGCAGTTTGTCTGCATTCGGATGCTGATCACAGGTCAGTACCTGAGCAACGATCACACCGGTGAAAGCCGGCGCAATCGGTTCGGCGCCTTCAACTTCCAGACCGCCCATGGTCAGGGTTTCGCACAGCTCATCGCTGCTGAGGGCAGGATTGATGTAATGGCGCAGCCACTCTTCTGAAAATAACATTTTTATCCTTTCGCCGATTAGTTGAACTGTTTGAGGAAGCGGAGGTCGCCTTCGAAGAAAAGACGAAGGTCATCGATTCCGTAGCGGAGCATGGTCAGTCTTTCAAGACCGGAACCGAAAGCAAAACCGATGTAGCGTTCCGGATCTAAACCGAAGTTTCTGACGACATTCGGATGGACCTCGCCAGAGCCGCTGATTTCCAGCCATTTTCCTTTTCTAGGACCGCTGGTGAACATCATGTCCACTTCAGCGCTCGGCTCGGTGAACGGGAAGTAGCTCGGACGGAAGCGAACGATGAGGTCGTCCGTTTCAAAGAAGCGCTTCAGGAAGTCAACATAGACGCCCTTCAAGTCGGCAAAACTGATGTTTTCGTCGATCCAAAGACCTTCGACCTGGTGGAACATCGGGGAATGCGTTGCATCGGAGTCCACGCGATAGGTCCTTCCCGGAGCGATGACCTTGATAGGCGGCTTGTGCTGACGGGCGTAACGAACCTGCATCGGAGAGGTATGCGGTCTTAAAGGAAGCTGTTTGCCGGTTTCATCCTTCATGTCCACGTAGAACGTGTCCTGCATAGAGCGGGCCGGATGATTAGGCGGATTATTTAAAGCTGTAAAGGTGTACCAGTCGTTTTCAACTTCAGGGCCGTCGGCAACATCAAAGCCAATCGTTTTAAAGATTTCTTCGACGCGCATCCAGGTTCTCATGACCGGATGAATACCGCCGTTGCCGAACGTACGTCCGGGGAGCGTGATATCGACCGATTCAGAGGTCAATTTACGGTTGAGTTCTTCGCGGGCCAAAGCTTCACGTCGATTATTGAGCAGCGTTTCGACTTCACGTTTAGCTTTATTGATTTCGGCTCCGCGAGCGCGTTTTTCTTCGATGGACAGTTTTGCCATCCCCTTCAGCAATGCTGTCAAAGAACCGTTTTTGCCGAGATAGACCGCTTTCGCGTCTTCAAGGGCTGCCGGCGTTGCGGCCTGATCAAAAGCCTCTTTGGCAGATTGAATGATTAGACTGAGATCTTCCATATTGGGTCAGTTGGATTTTTAGTAACCTGAAAAAACAAAAGCCTGGCATATCAAACCAGGCTTTTGTAGGTATTTTAGCAGTTTCAAAGCACTGAAAGTGGCTTGAAACCTGCGTGTCTGAAGCTAATTAAGCAAGGCTAGCCTTAGCTTTAGCAACAACAGCGGCGAAACCTTCTTTATCGAAGATAGCCATGTTGGACAGAACTTTACGGTCGAGTTCAATACCGGCTTTCTTGAGGCCGTTCATGAACTGGCTGTAGTTCATGCCGTTGGCACGAGCACCGGCGTTGATACGAGCAATCCACAGACGGCGGAATACGCGTTTCTTGTTGCGGCGATCGCGGTATGCGTACTGACCGGCACGCATAACTGCCTGCTTAGCGACACGATAAACATTATTGCGGCGAAGGGTAAAGCCCTTGGACAGCGCAAATACTTTCTTATGACGGGCACGAGCCGTTACACCACGTTTTACTCGGGGCATCTTATTCTCTCCTCTAAATTAAGCGTAAGGCATCATCGCGCGGATTTCTTTTTTATCCGACTCGCTGATGGTTAACATGCCGCGCAGGTGACGTTTGTTCTTCGTCGTGCGCTTGGTGAGAATATGACGCTTGGTAGCGTGTGCACGCTTGATGGAGCCGCCGGAGCGAACTTTAAAACGCTTACTCGCAGCTTTTTTGGTTTTCATCTTGGGCATTTTGCCTAAGTTCCTTTTATTAGATGATTGCAGGCGCCCTCAGACACTGAGGATCTTGTTCAGCCTGGTTTCACTTATTTTCTGCCCGAAAGCAGGGTCGTAATAATACTCCAAAACAAATCATTAATTTGTAAGAATACTATTTCTTTTTCTTAGGAGCCAGAACCATAATCATCTGGCGACCTTCAAGTTTAGGAAAGGATTCGACCTGAGCAATATCAGCCAAATCTTCTTTCACTTTATTCAGGAGATCTGTACCAAATTCCTGGTGGGCCATTTCACGGCCTCTGTAGCGCAGTGTGACCTTTGCTTTATTACCGTCGGCTAAAAAACGAGTCAAAGCACGAAGTTTCGTGTCGTAGTCGTTCTTATCCGTCTGCGGACGGAACTTCACTTCCTTGACCTGAATGACCTTCTGCTTGGCCTTCTGTTCCTGTGCCTTCTTCTGCTCCTGATAGCGGAATTTACCGTAATCCATCAGACGGCAGACCGGAGGACGAGCGTTCGGCGCGACCTCCACTAAGTCAACATCTGCCTCTTCGGCCATGGCTAAAGCCTGAGAGGTCCTGACGATACCGATCATCTCGCCGTCAAGACCCGTCAAGCGAACTTCAGGGACGCGGATCTCGCCATTGATCCGGTGTGTACGTTCTTGAGCTATTTTCGTCTCCAATTAGTTATTCAATTTCGTTCACGTTGCGGCGCGTTGCCACATCTTCCTGAACGAGCTTAATAAAGTCTTCCACGCTCATGGCGCCAAGATCCTTGCCGCCGCGAACTCGAACCGCGACTTTACCTTCTGCCTTTTCCTTAGCTCCGACAACGAGGATGTAAGGAAGCTTCTGCAGGCTAAGTTCGCGAATCTTATATGTAATTTTGCCGTTTCGCAAATCTGCTTCGGCACGAAGACCCGCCTTTTTGAGCATAGAAACCACTTCTTTGGCGTAATCGGCCTGGTCGTCGGTAATGTTGGCAACGGCGACCTGAACCGGAGCAAGCCACGGAGGAAGCTGACCGGCATAGTGTTCAAGCAGCATGCCGATGAAGCGTTCCAAGCTGCCGACGATTGCGCGGTGGAGCATCACCGGAGTGGCTCTGCCGTTGCTTTCGGTCACATATTCGGCACCGAGGCGAGCCGGCATCTGGAAGTCGACCTGGATCGTACCGCACTGCCAACCGCGGCCTAAGGAGTCGCGCAGATGGTATTCAATCTTCGGACCGTAGAAAGCGCCTTCACCCGGAAGAATATCGTACTTGATGCCCGAAGCATCCAATGCATCCATCAGAGCTTTTTCTGCTTTATCCCAAGTTGCGTCGTCACCGATACGTTTTTCCGGACGTGTTGCAATCTTGTAGGAAATATCGGTAAAGCCGTAGTCGGCGTAAACCTTCTGAACGAGCTTGGTGTAAGCGGTGCATTCGGAAAGAATCTGATCTTCTGTACAGAAGATGTGCCCATCGTCCTGAGTGAAACCGCGGACGCGCATCAAGCCGTGCAGAGAGCCGGACGGTTCATTTCTGTGGCAGGCACCGAATTCACCGTAGCGGATCGGCAGATCGCGGTAGGAGCGAACGGCGCTGTTGAAAATTTGAATGTGGCCCGGGCAGTTCATCGGTTTCAGAGCGTAGTAACGGTTTTCCGACTCTGTCGTGAACATGTTTTCTTTGTACTTAGACCAGTGACCGGATTTTTCCCAGAGAGAACGGTCTAACAGCTGAGGAGCCTTAACCTCCTGATAGTCGTTGTCCTGGTAAACACGGCGCATGTACTGTTCAACCTGCTGCCAGAGTGCCCAGCCACGAGCGTGCCAGAAGATAAGACCCGGAGCTTCTTCCTGGAAATGGAAGAGATCGAGTTCCTTGCCGAAGCGGCGATGATCGCGCTTTTCTGCTTCTTCCAGCATATGGAGGTAAGCAGCCATATCGTCTTTCTTGGCCCAGGCGGTACCGTAAATTCTCTGCAGCATTTCATTCTTGCTGTCGCCTCTCCAGTAGGCACCGGCAAGCTTCATTAGCTTGTGAACTTTCAGACGGCCTGTGCTCGGGACGTGAGGTCCGCGGCAAAGGTCGACGTAGTCGCCCTGACGGTACAGAGAAATAGTTTCACCTGCGGGAATAGAACCGATGATTTCGGCCTTGTAGTGTTCGCCGATGGAGTTGAAGTATTTGACGGCCTCGTCGCGGTCCATCTCTTCACGAACGATCGGAAGATCGCGTTTGACGATCTCGTCCATCTTCTTTTCGATGAGCGGCAGATCTTCGTTGGTCAGATGTTTCGGCAGAGAGAAGTCATAGTAGAAACCGTTTTCAATCACCGGCCCGATCGTGATCTGGGCTTCCGGATACAATTCCTTGACTGCCTGAGCCATCAAGTGAGAGGTCGAATGACGAATGATCTCAAGGCCCTCAGGGTCTTTGTCAGTCACAATCGAAACCGTACTGTTTTCGGTAATCGGGTGAGACAGGTCCACGAGTTTGCCGTTAACTTTACCTGCCAAAGCAGCGCGAGCCAGGCCGGCGCCGATAGAGGCTGCAACGTCACCTACGGTAACCGGTGAATCGAATTCACGTTTGGAGCCGTCGGGCAGAGTTACTTCGATCATTAATCTTTCTCCAAAAATTCTTCAAATTATTCGATTGGTTCGAGCGCGGACGCAAAAAGGCCCAGCCGAACGTAAAAAGTAGATTTTACCGTCTAACCGGAGCCTAATGCTGAGTCGCGCCTTACTTTTTCAGCCTTTCAGAGGCTTAATACTTAGCTTTAAAACTTATTTCGTGGGTTTGTCCTTAAACGCTTTCCCGCTCAGGATGACGCCGAAAACCGACAGAACGGTAAGCCAAATACACTGACGGATAAACCAGTCGGTATTCACTGAGCCGATAACTTCGATCCAAAGGAGGAATTTAAGAATGATGTAGGTTGCCAAAATACCGATAAAGGCACCTATGACACAAGCCAACACCACCCCGAGAAAATTAGGAACTCTCTTCCGAAAAAAGAGGCCGGACAGAATTCCGATGCAAAACGACAGGATCAGCGTCAAAAATGAAATTAGCACTTTCGCTCCTTATGCGATTTTCTTAATATGAATGTTGCAAGGATACCTATTCCAAATCTTCAATTACTGCAAAAAGGTCCGAAAATGGAACACTTCTCTCCCAAGATTGTCGAAGCTGTAGAAACAGTCAAAACCAGCCCTTCCGTACAACGTGCTTTCGACTATGTGAAAGACCATCTCGAAGAAACGATTCGTGATCAGAAAGAACTCGTACTGATCGAAGCGCCGACCGGTCACGAAAAAGCCAAAGCTGAACGCTACCTTTCTATGCTTCGTGAGGCCGGTCTGGATGATATCTACATGGACGAGCACTTTAACGTCATCGGCAAGCTGCACGGAACCGGCAATACCGGCTGCAGTGTTTTACTCGAAGGCCATTTAGACACCGTATTTTCTTTCGGCGACGTCAAAGGGATTGAGACAGATGCCGAAGGACGTATCCACTGCCCCGGCATTTGCGACGACACCCGTGCTATCGCCGCCAACCTCGCTGTTCTGAGAGCTTTTAAAGCGGCAAATCTTCGACCCGTTCACGATATCTACTTCTGCGGTACGGTCTGCGAAGAAGGTCTCGGGGGCATGAAAGGCATGGCCTGGACACTTGACCAGCTCAAAGACAAAACCAATCTGCTGGCCACAATTTCCATTGACGGCGCGACGGCAGAAATTTTTTACGCCAACGCCACCGGCATGATCGACCTTGAGGTCACGATTGAAGGCCCGGGCGGTCACGCGTGGACAGCGTGCGAACGCGTCAGCGCCATCCATACCGCAGGCTTGGCCATCGCGGAAATCGCCAAGATCGTTCCGCCGAAAGATCCTAAGACAACTCTGACCGTCAGTTTGATCGAAGGCGGTCAGGCAATTCACGCCATCGCTCAGAAAGCAGTCTTCAAGATCAATGCTCGTTCAAATTCTCAGGCTGCACTGAATGAAATAGAAGAACAAATCTATCATGCCATCCGCCGCGGCGTTGAAATCGAACAAAAGAAAGAAGGCGGCGAAGGAGAACTCAGTCTTTCGATCGAAAAGACGCTGGACGTCCCCGCAGGATCTCAGCCGGATGATGCAGCGATCATTCAGCTTGCCAAACTGGCCACTCAAGCCGTCGGCAGAAATTACAAATTCCTGCCGGGCGGCTGCACCAATACCAACATGTCTATCGAGCGCGGCATCCCTGCCGTGACACTCGGACGCGGCGGCGAAGAATACGGCACTCATACGCTTAAGGAATGGTTCAATCCGAAAGGCGTCTATGCCTGCGAACAGAAGTCCATTCTGATGCTGTCCGTACTCGCCGGATTAGACGGTGTTATTGCACCTCTGGACAAAGCCTAAAGGAGCGCATGAAGTGTTTTCTATGATTTATTTGTGGCTGATCGGAGCCGTCGTATTAGCCGGCGCCGACATTCTTCTCGGCACGATCTACCTGCTCATTATTGCTGCAGCCGCATTGACCGCCTTTATCTTTGCTTTGATCGGAGCGGGAATACTGTTTCAGCTGCTCGCGTTTGCCGTCTTTGCCATTGCCGGCTGCGTTTATCTGTCCTATCGGAAAAGGAAAAACTCCGTAAGCACGGATGCCGACCATTTGCAGCACATCAACGACGGACACTCCGTCGAAGTCAAGGAATGGAAAAAAAACGGCAAAGCTCGAGTTTTCTATCGCGGAACCGTCTGGGATGCCAAACCGGAAAAAGGTTCACCGATGGTTCCCGGCCTTTGGGAGATCGTCGGGATGAGCGGAAATACTTTAATTATCAAACTCAAACAGGGGAAATAATATGGAAGCAATCGGAGGGTTCGCCGTATTCATCATGGTGCTGGCAGTCTTTGCCGTCATCTTCATTGCCAAATCGGTTCGCGTCGTTCCACAGCAGGAAGCCTGGGTCGTCGAACGATTTGGAAAATTTCATACCGTGCTTCAGCCGGGTCTGAATTTCATCATTCCGATTATCGACCGCGTTGCCTATCGCCAGACGCTCAAAGAAATTCCAATGGATACATCGAGCCAAATCTGCATTACCAAAGACAACACTCAGCTGCAAGTGGACGGTGTCCTCTACTTCCAGGTCACCAATCCGGAACTTGCCAGCTACGGAACATCCGACTTCGTGATGGCCATTACACAACTTGCCCAGACTTCTCTCAGAAGCGTCATCGGCACGATGTCGCTCGATAAAACGTTCGAGGAACGCGAAGAGATCAACGCAAGAGTTGTTCAGGCGGTAGACGAAGCCGCTCAGACCTGGGGCGTGAAAGTCCTCCGTTATGAAATTAAGGATCTGACGCCGCCGAAAGAAATTCTGCGCGCGATGCAGCTGCAGATTACGGCAGAGCGCGAAAAACGCGCTGTCATTGCCACTTCGGAAGGCCAGAAGCAAAAAGAAATCAATATTGCAGAAGGCGAAAGAGCGGCCATGATCGCCCAATCCGAAGGCGAGAAACAAGCCGCGATTAACAAGGCGGAAGGTGAAGCCCGCGCGATTGAAGCCGTCGCCAAGGCTCAAGCTGAGGCCATTCGTGCCGTTGCACAGGCTATCAGCCAGCCGCAAGGCATGCAGGCCGTCAATCTGCAAGTCGCGGAAAAGTACGTGGAAGCTTTCGGAAAAATTGCTAAGGAAGGTAATACGCTGCTTCTTCCGGCCAATCTCGCCGACATGGGCTCGATGGTCGCTTCAGCGATGACGATCATCCGCGAGCAAAACGGTAAGCCGGCCGCCGTCCCGGCCATCCCCAAGGTCGAATAAGACGCCTATACGAAAATGCCCGGGAGCTTACGCTACCGGGCGAAATCTTGGTAGGCACAATTGGACTCGAACCAACGACCCCCACCATGTCAAGGTGATGCTCTAACCAGCTGAGCTACGTGCCTGAAGAAGTCGAAACTATACAGTCATTTTTTTAGTTGTGCAAGTCGAACGCAAGGCTGTTGCAAACTCTTACGTTCTTCTTGCTGAAAACACGCCTTTAACTTCGCGAATAGCGGCCAAAGTACGGTTCAAATCGTCCTTGCCGTGAATTTCGATCGTGAATGTCATATGCACGTCGCCCTTGACGCGAACCGTCTGCATCGCAGAAATACTCTGTTTTTCTCGAGAAAGGATTTCAGAGATATCTTTAAGCAAGCCCATACGGTCGGCTGCGATCACCAAAATCTGGACCGGGAAGACGGACGATTCATCCTGAGTCCAGGAGACTTCAATCAGACGATCTCTGCCCTCTTCGTCCAACGAACGAATGTTCGGGCAGTCGGCGCGGTGAACCGTTACGCCGCGTCCGCGTGTCACGAAACCGACGATCTCATCCGGGGGTACCGGATGGCAGCAACGAGCCAGTTGAGTCAGCAGTGAGTCGACGCCTACCACCAGAATCTTGCCTTTCTCGTGCTCGGAGGTTTTCTTAGGCGCTGCCGGTTCCAGCTTTTCCTCTTCCTGCGGGTTCTTCTGCGGACGAGGCGCTAAAACGTTTTCGATCGCTTTCTGACCAAGTTCGTCTTTTCCGGCAGCCAAACACAGGTCATCAACGGTGTTGAAACCTAAACGCTTAGCCAAATCTTCGAGCTTGACAGCGGTTTTACCCAAGCGCGCCAAGTCCTTGTCGATTTTTTCTCGGCCTGCCGTAAGTGCCTGCTCCATTTCCTGAGCATTGAACCACTGACGGACCTTCGTGCGGGATCTCGGAGAAGCCGTAAAGCCTAAGTCCGGGTTTAACCAGTCTCGGCTCGGAGCACCGACTTTGGCCGCAATAATCTCAACTGTTTGGCCGCTCTGAAGTTTGGTATTCAGTGGAACCATCACACCGTCAACTTTGGCGCCGCGGCAGCGGTGGCCGAGTTCGGTATGCAGAAGGTAGGCGAAATCGATCGGCGTACTGCCGGCAGGAAGATCAAGGACTTTGCCCTGCGGCGTCAGAACGTAGATATGTTCGTCTTTAGCGGCTTCCGGCGTCGGAGCAGCCTGAACGTCACTCTTCCAAGCCAGCATCTGGCGCAGCCAAGCCACACGATCTTCTTCGTGTTCTCCGGCCTTGCGTTTGGAGCCTTCTTTGTAACGCCAATGTGCGGCCACACCGAGTTCTGCGAACTCGTGCATCGCACGGGTTCGGATCTGGATCTCGAGCGGTTTTCCTCTGGAGCCCACAATCACGGTATGCAAAGACTGATAACCGTTGGGTTTCGGTTTTGCGATGTAATCGTCGAATTCTTTAGAGAGAACTTCGAAAGATTCCTGAATCAGCGAAAGCGTCTCATAACATTTTTCGACCGAATCCACGATGATGCGGATCGCTCGCACGTCGAAGAGCTGTTCGAACTTCAGGTTCTTCTTGCACATCTTCTTCCAGATGGAATAGATGTGTTTCGGACGTCCGGAAACCGAAGCCTGAATACCTCGAGAAGCCAGCAATGCCTGAATTCTGCGCACGGCTTCCTGAATAGAAGCAACACGTTCTTCACGGGTTTCTTCAAGGTTATTGGCAATCGTGTGGAAAACTTCAGGTTCGGTAAAGCGCAGAGACAGATCTTCGAGCTCCCATTTCATCTGCCAAATACCTAAGCGGTTGGCAAGCGGAGCGTAAAGCGCCAAAGTCTCGGCACCGTATTCTTTTGCACCCGGAGCTTTGGTTGCTGCGAAGTAACGCAGCGTCTGAAGACGCGAAGCCAAACGCAGCAGTACCACGCGAAGGTCGGTACACAGAGCAAGCAGCAGACGGCGTACGGCGTCAGGCTGCTGACTGATGCGAGCCTCTCCCTCACGGGAGCGGGCTTTTTCGCTCACGTCAATAACGACTTTAAGATTTGCGACGAGTTCGCAGACTTGTCTGCCGAAGTGCTTGGTCAGCCATTCCTTCGGATTTTTGAGCTGGTTCCAAACACAAAAAAGATAAGCTGCAGCCAGGAGGTCATCGTCATCGCGAATGCCGCGAAGGATATCCACGACGCCCTCGGCATGAGCCATTACGGACTCGCCTGTGAAAAGTTTCTGACCCTCGTAAAGAGGCTCAATGATACGACGGACATCAGCCAAATTAAGAGTCGGAGCAGATTCTTCCATTCTTTTACCACTAAACAAAAGAAGGCAGTCCTGATACAGAAACCACCTTCTACAAAAGGATGCGTAATTTTACCGAATCTGTCTGATTTGTCTAAATTTCGGCGCGTTAATCCACTACAACTGCGACTGTTGAAATCTGTACTTTCCAAGACGGATCGGGAAGTGCAGACTCGAGGACGGATCGGGCCGGGGGATTGGTTTTGCTCACCCATTCTTCCCAAGCCTGATTCATCTCGGAAAAGTAGCCCATATTCGACAAGTAGACAGTGCAGCGAAGAATATGTTCTTTGTCCGACCCGGCTTTGGCCAACAGGTCGTCAATGGTTTTGAGAACTTCTGCGGTCTGTACTTTCGGATCTCGGTTACGGGCTAAATCCACTTGTCCGGAGATATAGACCACTCCGTCGCAGACCACCGCTTCACTGAAGCGGCGTCCGGGCTCGATACGTTTAATCTCGGGCATATTGGTTTCCTTCTCTTAGTTCTTGAAGCTGTGAATCGGGGCCGGGATGCGTCCGCCGCGGTTGATGAAGCCAGCCGCCGAACCCTTTTGAACGGCCATAATATCGGCGCCGCCGAGCAGACCGCCGAATTCTGCACGTTCACCGACGGTCTTGCCGGGAACAGGAATCAAACGGACAGCCGTGGTCTTGGCATTGATCATACCGATGGCGCTTTCATCGGCAATGATGGCGGAGATTACGTCAGCCGGTGTGTCGCCCGGGATCGCGATCATATCGAGGCCGACAGAGCAAACGCAGGTCATGGCTTCGAGTTTTTCGAGTGTCAGGAGGCCTTTAGCGGCGGCATCGGCAATGGCCGCATCTTCACTCACGGGAATGAAGGCGCCGGAGAGTCCGCCGACGGAAGAGGAAGCAAAGACACCGCCCTTCTTCACGGCATCGTTCAGCATGGCGAGCACAGCAGTAGAGCCCGGAGCTCCGATAGAGGACAAACCGACGCTCTGGAAGATTTCACCGACAGAGTCGCCGACCTCAGGTGTCGGGGCCAGAGACAGGTCAGCCACACCGAAAGGCAGATTCATTTTTTCGGCAACTTCGGTGCCGATCAGCTGACCGACCTTCGTTACCTTAAAGGCAGTGGTCTTAATGATTTCAGCAATTTCTGTGATTGAGACCTGCTCGCCTCTTCTGCGAACGGCGCGGTCAATTGCTTTTTTCACAACGCCCGGACCGGAAACACCGACGCTGATCACGGCATCGGCTTCGCCGACGCCCAGATAACCGCCGGCCATGAAAGGCACATCTTCCGGGATATTGCAGAAGACAACCAGCTTGCAGCAGCCGAGACCGTCGCGATCAGCAGTTGCGGCAGCAACATCCAGCACTCTGTGGCCCATCAGCTTCACTGCATCCATATTGATGCCGGTGCGGGTGCGCCCGACGTTGATGGAAGAGCAAACGTGATTGGTTGTTGCCAAAGCTTCGGGCAGCGCGTCAATCAGGTTTCTTTCTCCCGGAGTAATGCCTTTTTCGACCAAGGCACCGAAGCCGCCTAAGAAGTCAACGCCGGCGGCGGTGGCGCAGTCATCTAAAAGTTTGCAGACTTTGACCATCTGATCGCGGCTGTATCCGGCACAGACGGTTCCGATCGGAGAGACCGTAATACGTTTATTAACAACGGGAATACCATAGCGGTCGCCGACTTCGTTGCAGATGGCAACGAGGTTCTTAGCATGGCGATTAATTTTGGAGCGGACGCGATAAGCGAAAGTGTCGAAGTTATCGCTTGCGCAATCGAATAAGTTCAAGCCCAGGGTCACGGTACGAACATCCAAATGTTCGCTTCTGAGCATATCCAGCGTGGAGATGACCTCGCGTTCTGTAAGCATTTGATTTATTCCTTTTTGAATTAAGCGATAGACACACGATGAACCGCTTCAAAAATTCTGCGGTGCTGCATGCTCATGGAAAGATGACGGTCGTGGGCGATATCGGAAAGTGTTCTGCTCAGAGCCTTTCTGTCCACTTCGGGAGGAACCGTGACTTCAAACACCAGAAGAACACGCGGCTGCGGCAGAGGGTTGCCGGCATCGTCCAGTTTTACTTCAATTGTTCTGAAACTGTCGATGTTGATGCGGCCTTCATAAAACACTCTGGTAAACGCCGTCAGAATATCCCTGCTGTCGGTACCGTCCACAGTCAGAACGAACGGTTCGCCTTGGGTAACGGTAGCTTCGCCCGGAACGTAATCGCGGACGAGGACGGACATATCGAAGCCTTTGCCCTTCAGTGCTTCTTTAATAATCTTTGCGACTTCGTCGTCGCCAACACTCTCCGGCTTATCCACGATCATGATGGCGGAGTATTCATTTCTCACCGTCGTTTGATCCATATCGATGATGGAACAGCCGAGTTTGTTTAGAGTATCGGAGGTTGTGTAAACAACACCGAAGCTGTCGGGACCGGTGACAGCCACTAAAATTCGCTTCACGTTAATTTCCTAAAAGAATGAGTTTTGCCGCAGACTCGGATGTCATTTCCGATCTTGGCAATTTATAAGGACGAATTCTCCCGACTCGGCGACCGTAATCGTCGAGACAGTCTTTATATTAGCCAAGCAAAAGCCCTCTTTTAGGAAACAAAATGACTTTTTTCGTCTCAGGAGGCGGAAATTAACACTCCGAATTTCGGGATCGCTTTGAGTGTGTTTTGAATGCTCTGTTCCGAGATTTCTTCTATCGTCGTATTTCTTAATTCCGCAGCAACTGCGCCGTAACAGGCCGTGTCCGCAAGGGCGCTTTCGGGGTTCTCTTTGTTTTCTTCGCGCACCCAGCTCGGCGGCATATCCGGACAATCCGTCTCAAGTACCCAGGCGTCATCCGGGAGTTCAGACAAGATTTTGCGGATGCGCTTAGAGCCGTCATAGGACACCGCTCCGCCGTAGCCCAGCTTAAAACCGTTCTGCAGAAAAACCTGTGCCTGGGCCATACTGCCGTTAAACGCATGAATGATGCCGAGCTGCGGGGGCAGACGGCGAATGTATTTAAGCACGATATCCATCGCTTCACGGCCGTGAAGACTCAGGGGGAGACCATATTTGCGGGCAAGTTTTAACTGCGTGGAAAACACTTCTTCCTGAACGTCATGCGGAACGCTGCAGGCTGCAGAGAAATCCAGTCCGCACTCGCCTACCGCTGCCAGACGAGGATCTTCTCTGTGCTCTTCCAGAAAGGCTTCCAACGCTGTCAGATCTTCTTTCCAGGAGTATCCGATGTAAAGCGGATGAATGCCGCAGGCGTAGGCTTGATCATATTCATAGGCACAGCGCCGAGCCTCTTCCAGATTACTGACACCGCTGGCACACACCAAAGAAGAGACGACGCCGACTTTGCGGGCCTCCGAAACTTCTTTTTTCTGCTGTTCTTCGGGAAGAACAAATAAGTGGTTATGGGTGTCAATCCAGCGAAGCATTTAGTTTTCCTCAGGCAAGATGCATCCGTTCTTTAAACGCACGACACGATCGCATCGCGCGGCAATATCCGGATCATGCGTCACAATGACCAAGGCAAGGCCCTGAGAGGACGACAATTTGAGCAGATAGTCGATAACGACTTCGGCCGTCTCACCGTCCAGGTTGCCGGTGGGCTCGTCGGCCAAAAGACACAGCGGAGAGCCGCTCACGGCTCGGGCAATGGCGACACGCTGGCGTTCGCCGCCGGAAAGCTGACTCGGCAGATGATCCACGCGGTCGGCAAGACCCATGGCTTTGAGCAGGCTTTCCGCTCTTTTTTGCGCGACGGAAGCTTTTTCACGGCGGATTTTGAGCGGCATCGCCACGTTTTCCATGGCCGTAAATTCCGGCAGCAGATGGTGGAACTGATACACAAAGCCGAGTTTGCGGTTGCGCAGCTCGGTTAAGCGCTGCTCGGAGAGTTCGGCGATGTTTTCTCCGCCGATTTCGATCAAACCTTTATCAAAACGGTCCAGACCGCCGATGCACTGCAGGAGCGTTGTTTTACCAGAGCCGGATGTGCCCACGATTGCCACCGACTCGCCCTCGTGAACTTCCAGATTGACGTCTTTCAAAACATGCAAAAGTCGGCCGCCCTCTTTATAGCTTTTCTGCAGGCCGACAGCCTTTAATACGACGTTGTTATTCATATCTCAGTGCCTCAGCCGGTTGAATGTTTGCCGCTCTCCAGCTCGGATAGACAGTGGCCGCAAGAGCCAGCAAGAAAGAAAAGACGGCGATCGGGATCACATCGGATGCCCTCGGATCACTCGGCATTGCCGAGATAAAGTAGATTTCTTTGGGCAGGAACTGAACGCCGAACAGCTGTTCGATCGCGCCTACGATGGAGCCCACATTGCAGGCAATGAGAAGCCCCACGCCGACACCGATCAGCACGCCGGCGGTTCCGATGAAGGCGCCCTGAACCATAAAGATGCGCATGATCGAACCGCGCGTTGCGCCTTGGGTTCGAAGGATTGCGATGTCGCTGCGTTTGGAGTTGACGGTCATCACTAATGAAGAGACTAGACCAAACGCGCCTACTAAAACGATCAGGAACAAAATGATGCCCATCATGCGTTTTTCGACTTGAACGGCCGCAAACCAAGTCCGATTCTGACGAGACCAATCGGTTGCCAAAAGACCCGGCGGCATTTGATTATTGAGTTCAGCGGCGACTCTCGGTGCATCCTGCATGTTGGAGAGCTTCAGTCGAATGCCTCCGGGTGTTTGAGTACGCATGAGTTTTTCGGCGTCCGTGAGATTGATGAAGCTCATTGCACTGTCAAACTCGTAGTGGCCGGAATTAAATACGCCTGCGACCGTGAACTGGCGCATGCGAGGCATGGTTCCGGCCGGCGTGAACTGTCCCTGAGGCACCATCACGTTGACCTTTTCTCCGGGGATCACGCCGAGCATTCTGGCTAAGTCCGTGCCGAGAATGATCTTGAATTCACCGGGTTTTAAATCAGAGAGGCGCCCGATCTTCATATTTTTTGCGACATCGCTGACCTGAGATTCCGTCTCAGGATCAATGCCGTTGAGCTGGACACCGCGCACGTTGGTGCCGCTCGTGAGCAGTCCCTGCCCCCTTAAGAAAGGCGCTGCGCCGATGATCTCCGGCTGCTGCTTCTTCAGTTCTGCGGCAGTCTTCTGCCAGTCCGGAATCGGAGCTCCGATCGAAAGCACTTCGGCATGCGAAAGCACGGAGAGCATCTTGTCTCGAACTTCTTTCTGGAAACCGTTCATCACGGATAAGACTATGATGAGGGCCATGACGCCCAAGGCTATGGAAGCCATCGACATGGCTGATATGAACGATACGAATCCGTCGCTGCGTCCTTTGCGGCGCGACAGTGTATATCGCAGACCGATCATCCACTCGAAGGGCAGACCGGATAAAGGTTTATTTTTCACAAATTTTATCCAACTAAACGTTCAGGCTATTCTAGCTGTGAGATCAAACAATTAGAATTTAAGGCTATGCCCGCATGTATATTTTTATTGCCCAATTCACTGCCTTCTCCTAATGAAATTAAAGCGTTAGGAAAGGACGCCTATCCGCCCGTTTTGCGGAATTTCCTTGAAGGTTTCGGAGAACCGAAGGTCGCCACGATTTTTGAAAACCCGGCGCTCAGCGGTTTTGCTTCGATGCAGTGGGTATGGATGCTTCTGACTCAGCGCGAAAATCTTGCCCCGTCCGCTCCCTATCTTTGGAAAGGTCTTGGAGGTCCGAAAGTCCATCAGGAATTTTGGGCTTTAAACGGCTACCGCAAAGAAAACGGCGTGCTTAAAAGCGCCGGTGATGTCTTTGATATCGATGAAGAGTGCGACCTCAGAGACCTTTTGAATCCGATTGCTCGTCAGTTTAATTTTGAAGTGCAGGTTTTGGACGGACGCTTTTTCCTCGCGCGCAAAAAAGCATGGCAGGTTCTGATTACTCCGTGGCTTGCTCAGGAAGACAAACCGGCAGCACAGCCGGCTGGTCCCGAAGCCGCTGAATGGACTGAAATCACTCGAGTCATCGAAGAAAGTCTTGCAAAAAGCGTTTTCAATGAATACAGAGCAAAAGCCGGACGGCCTCCGGTTGAAGGTTTCTGGATCAACGGCGGAGCTTTTGAGGAGCAGCTTCTTCCCTACACTCAGATTCGCTGTGCTCTGACAAGCGATCCCACGATTCGCGGGATCTCTGAGGCGGCGGGCATTGCGCGGGCCTACATTAAATCTTCGACGGCTGTTTGGCCCGACTGTCCTGAAGGCGACCGTCTCTGCATCCTGGATGACTTTAACGATCCATCCGTCAAAACGGATCCTGCGCGCTGGAGTGCCGCATGGATACGCGCCGTTAAGCGCATGGAGCACCTGACCGCCACGGCAAAAGGATTTGAAAAATATCATCCCCGCCTGGTCGCCTCCGATGGTCTGCGCGTCAGCGTCATTGAAAAACTTCAGGAACAAAAATCTTCTTTTGCCTTTTGGAAGAGCCCAAAAAATTACACAGAAGCATGGCTGAACTCCGGCCGCTAAAGAACACTAAAAAGTTATGACCAAAATAACGATTCGCCGATTTGACCGAAATGTCGTTCAGGCGCTCACCAACCGCGGCTTTCCCGAACCTCTGGCCCGCGCTTTAGCGGCCAGACACGTCACCAGCCCGTCCGACCTTGATTACGAATTCAAGGAAATGCTTTCTCCGTGGGACCTTAAAAACTGCAGAGAAGCCGGAGAAGCGATTGCCGATGCCATCTGGAAGCAGAAAAAGATCGTAATCATTGGGGACTACGACTGTGACGGCGCGACTGCTGTTTCCGTCGGTATTCTGGGACTGCAGGCGCTCGGCGCCTTCAATGTCTCTTATTTAATCCCGGACCGTGACAAGGACGGCTACGGCCTGTCTCCTCAGCTTGTCGATCGAGCAGCCGCTGCCGGCGCCGAACTCATCATTACCGTAGACAACGGAATTTCTTCGGTGGCTGCGGTTGAACATGCTAAAACCCTCGGAATCGAGGCCGTCGTTACCGACCACCACCTGCCCGGCGATGAAATCCCCGACACCCTCGTCGTCAATCCGAATCAGCGCGGAGATACCTTCCCGAGCAAATCTTTGGCGGGTGTGGGCGTCATCTTTTACGTGTTAATCGCCGTGCGCTCCGCACTCCGCGCCAAAGGCGCTTACCCGAACGGAAAACAGCCTAATCTTCAGCATCTCATTGATTTGGTGGCCTTGGGTACGGTTGCCGACGTTGTCCCGTTAGACCGCAACAACCGAATCCTCGTTTCCAAAGGCTTGGACAGCATTCGCGCCGGCAAAATGCAGCCCGGCGTGAGCGCCCTGCTCTCCGTAGCAGGCAAGAATGCGCATCGCATCAGTGCCAATGACTTGGGCTACATCCTCGGGCCCCGCATCAACGCCGCAGGTCGTTTGGACAGCATCAACAAGGGTGTTGAGTGTCTGACAAGCTACGACTACAACACGGCGCTCTTTTACGCAAAAGAACTCGACCAAATCAATGCCGAGCGCCGCAACCGCGAAGTATCCATGCAGTCCGACGCTATTCTGTCCCTACAGACGATTTCCGTCGATGACAGCAATTCCATCGTTCTTAAGGGTGACGACTGGCACGCCGGCATCATCGGTTTAGTAGCCTCCCGCATCAAAGAACAAACTTATCGCCCGGTCATTGCGTTTGCTCCGTCGGAAGAAAACGGCGAGCATGTGCTTAAAGGCTCGGGGCGCTCTATTCCCGGCATTCATCTGCGCGATGCATTGGATCGTGTCAGCAAACTGAGTCCGGGGCTGATCCTGAAATTCGGCGGTCACGCGATGGCTGCAGGTCTTACGATCCGTAAGGATGCATTTAATGAATTCAAGGAGCTCTTTGCCCGCGCTGTCAAAGAACTTTCCGATCCGGAAATGTTCGAGCGCAACATCGTCACAGACGGCGAGCTCAGAGCTTCCGACTTCAACATTGAACTCGTTGAAGCCATCCGCAAGCACGTCTGGGGTCAGGCTTTCCCGGAACCGCTCTTTGCCAATCAGTTCAAGGTACTTTCTCAGAGAGTCTTGAAAGATCAGCATCTGAAGCTCTCTCTTGAAGTCGACGGCAGAGAGATTCAGGCCATTTGGTTCCGCCACAAACGCGAACTGCCTCCGACCGTGCGTTTAGCTTACAAGCTCGACATCAATGACTTCCGAGGACGTCAGTCGGTGCAGCTCATCATCGAAGGTATGGAAGACGAGTTTGAGGACTGGACGGCCTAGCGGTTTTCTGTCGTGCAAACAAACTTACACAATTGACAAAAAACGGACCCATTTCCGCCCGCTCAACGAGTTAAGGATTGGGTCCGCTCTTATATAATTAAGGGTTCTTTTTAATATCAACGCGTTAAGAAATGGAAGTTGAACGTTTAAACCTAATCGGCACCACCGCCGAGGACCTTCAAGCTCGCACTGAAGAGCTGCGGAGGTATCTTTGACTACGACCAGAAAGAGCGTCGTTTAGAAGAAGTTAATCAAGCGCTCGAGGACCCGAGCATCTGGTCTGATCAAGAGCGAGCTCAGCAGCTGAGCAAAGAAAAGAAACGTCTCGAAGACGTTGTCCTTACCATCAAACACCTAACTACCGGCCTTTCCGATGCTTTGGAATTATTTGAAATGGCCAAAGAAGAGGACGATGACGCCTCTCTGGAAGCGGTAGAAGCCGATATCAACAACCTCAAGAAAGAGGTCGAACATCTCGAATTCCAGCGCATGTTCAATCAGGAACATGACGAAGCCAACTGCTTCCTGGAAATTCAGGCCGGCGCCGGCGGAACCGAAGCGCAGGACTGGGCGAGCATGCTTGAGCGCATGTATATCAAGTTTGCGGAACGCCAAAGCTTTAAGCCCGAGATTGTTGAAGAAACCGAAGGAGATGTGGCCGGCATTAAAGGCTGCACGATCAAAATCACAGGCGACTATGCCTACGGCTGGCTCAGAACCGAAACCGGTATTCACCGCTTAGTTCGCAAGAGCCCGTTCGACTCCAACGCACGCCGTCATACTTCTTTTGCTTCTGTGTTCGTCGTTCCCGAAGTCGACGATTCTTTCGAAATCGAAGTCAATCCGGCCGATCTGCGCATTGACACGTTCCGCGCCTCCGGCGCCGGCGGTCAGCACATTCAGAAGACCGACTCCGCCGTCCGTATCACGCATATTCCGACCGGCATAGTCGCTGTCAGCCAGACCAGCCGAAGCCAGCATCAGAACAAGGAAGAGGCCATGACGATTTTGAAGAGCCGTCTTTATGAAGCCGAGCTCCGCAAACGCCAGGCTACCCAGCAGGCATTGGAAGACAACAAGAGCGATATTTCCTGGGGTCACCAGATCCGTTCTTACGTGTTGGATCAGTCCCGCGTCAAAGACCTGCGTACCAATGTCGAAACCGGCAACACGACTGCCGTTTTAGACGGTGCTTTGGAATCCTTTATCGAGGCCAGCCTCAAGCAAGGAGTTTGAGCGTGAAGACTCTCACCATTATTACCGGCGCCTCTAAAGGGCTCGGCTTTGAATTAACCCGTCAGTCGCTTAAGGCCGGCGACACCGTCGTGACGATGGAACGCCGTCCTTCCAAGGCTTTGGTGGAAGAAGCCGATAAGATCGGCTGCAATTTCATCCAGTTTACGGCTGACCTGCTTGACCGTAAAGGCGCCGTCGAGCTTTTGATGTGGCTGCTTTCCGATAAGGAATACGCCGAACATGACCGTCTGATTCTGATCAACAACGCCGGCGTGCTGGGTCCTGTCGGTCCGATCGAAAACGCTTCCCCGCAGGTTGCCGTTGACTGCATTCGCGTTAACTTTGAAATCCCAGTGCTTCTGACTCAGGCTTTCCTGAATGAAACGCGCAGCTGGAAAGGCGAGCGCCGCGTCATGAATATCTCTTCCGGCGCCGGCCGCAAGTCCGTTCCGGGCTGGGCCATGTACTGTTCAACCAAAGCAGCGCTTGACCGCTTTACCGCCGTCACAGCTGAAGATCAGCTTGGCAAACCCAATCCCGCACGCCTTAGCGCCGTCGCTCCGGGCGTTGTGAACACTGGCATGCAGGGCAGCATCCGTGCTTCGTCTAAGGAAGATTTTCCGAACGTTGACCGGTTTATCGACTTAGAGAAAGACGGAAAACTTCAGAGCCCCGAAGACACTGCCAAACGACTTTTAAATTACCTCAACAGCGACGAGTTCGGCAAAGAGCCCATCTCGGATATTCGCAATATTTCTGTTGGAGACTAAAGTGGAAAACCAGAAAGAAACCGTCAAAAAAGAAGACGTTCTTGAGACTGAGAACCATATCATTGCCGAACGTTTAGCCAAACTCGACAAACTCAGAGCCGAAGGCGTTGCTTATCCGAATGATTTCGTTCAGAAAGACCGCATTGAAGAAGTGCGCGCTGCCAACGGCAGCAAAACTCCGGAAGAGCTTGAAGCTGCTCCGGTCGAAGTCACTGTCGCCGGCCGCGTCATGCTCAAGCGCGTCATGGGCAAAGCCAGCTTCCTGACCGTTAAAGACGGTACCGATCACATCCAGTTCTTCATCACCAAGGCTGAAGTCGGCGATGAAACTTACGACTTCTTCAAGAAGATGGTTGATATCGGAGATATCGTCGGCGCTACAGGCACACTGTTCTTCACCAAGACCGGCGAGCTTTCCGTCCGCGTTAAGAACTTCCGTCTGCTGACCAAGAACATTCGTCCGCTCCCCGACAAATTCCACGGTCTCTCCGATCCGGAAACCCGTTATCGTCAGCGCTATGTTGACCTGATCATGAACGAAAGCACACGTCGCACCTTCATGATCCGTTCCAAGGCCATCGCCGAAACCCGTAAATTCATGATGGAACATCACTTCATGGAAGTGGAAACTCCGATGCTCCATCCGATCCCCGGCGGTGCGAACGCTAAGCCGTTCATCACACACCACAATGCGCTCGACATGGATATGTATCTGCGTATTGCTCCGGAACTTTATCTGAAGCGCTTAGTGGTCGGCGGCTTTGAACGCGTTTTTGAACTCAACCGCTCCTTCCGCAACGAAGGCGTTGACGTTCGCCACAACCCTGAATTCACAATGATGGAGTTCTATGCAGCCTACAAGGAATACCACTGGCTCATGGACTACACCGAAAAACTTCTGCGCACCGTCGCTGAAAAGACTATCGGTACCGCTGTCATTCAGTATCAGGGTCATACCATCGACCTCACAAAACCGTTTGATCGCCTGACTGCTAAGGAAGCCGTTCTGAAGTACGCTCCTCAGTACACCCCTGAGCAGCTCGAAGACAAGGACTTCATGCAGGAAGAACTCAAGCGCCTGGATGAACCTGCTAAGGCTGACGCCGGCGTCGGCGCTTTGCAGATGGCCATATTTGAAGCCGTTGCTGAATCCAAACTCATTCAGCCGACTTACATCATTGACTACCCGGTTGAAATTTCTCCGCTGGCTCGCGCCTCCGACAAGGTTCCCGGCATCACCGAGCGTTTCGAACTCTTCATGGCCGGTCGCGAAACCGCCAACGGCTTCTCCGAGCTGAACGACCCGCAGGATCAGGCTGCTCGCTTCATGGCTCAGGCAAAACTGAAAGCCAGCGGCGATGATGAAGCCATGTACTACGACGCCGACTACGTCCGCGCACTGGAATACGGTCTGCCTCCGACAGGCGGCTGCGGCGTGGGCTTAGACCGCTTTGTCATGCTGCTTACCGACTCTCCGAGCATCCGTGACGTTCTGCTCTTCCCGCATATGCGTCCTGAGGCCTAAGAATCATGAGCGAAAGGAAGCTGAAAATCGCCGCTCTGTTAAAAGAGCTTTACGACATGGCCGAAGTTCCCGTGCCCTCCTCTCGTATTCCGTTTTACTTTAACGACGTACGAGCCGGGCACATTGAACGAACTGATGCCGAGTTTTTAGCGAGTACCTTTCGCTTCTGTGACGTCCGTCCGGATGCTTTCGTATTTACCGCGGAAGACTCCGGACAGGCTTCGCGCCGTCTGGCAGCGATTTCGCACCTTTATAAAGGCACGGACAAAGTCTTTGCCTGGCGAGATGAACTGCTTTCCGTTACTGCTTCGGATGACATTGCCTGCGAGTCGCCTTTGACTGTTATTGAGCGTGCAATGTGCCGTCCCTTCGCCTTTAACACCTTTGCCGTTCACTTGAATCCGTTCACGCGTGACGGCAGGATGTGGGTGGCTCAGCGTTCTTTCAAGAAAGCAATCGGCCCTGGTTATTGGGATAACTGTGCTGCGGGTCTAGTCGGAGCAGGCGAGCCTTTCGGGCTTGCTATGGAACGCGAAGCATTTGAAGAAGCCGGTGTGACACCGGGTTCCCTTGAAATCTCTTTTAGCGCGCGCAATATCATTTCGCGTCCCGTTCATGAAGGCTGGATGCGAGAAATCGCTTACATCTGCAATGCTTATGTTGAAGACTCTTTCCATCCTCACAACATGGACGGCGAGGTCGAGCGCTTTGAACTCTTAGAACCCGAAGCGATTATTGAGCGCATAGAAAAAGGACGATTCACATTCGAATCGTCCCTTGCTGTTTTAGCCGGCTTAGCCTGGCAGGAAGGCCTGCTTGATCTTTTGGATCAGCCGGCCGTCTAAACGCTAATCTCTTTCGTCCATCCAAGCGACCAGGATGGCTTCCAGTATTTTTTCGTTGCTTGCTTCCGGATCATCATCAAAATCCGGGAGCGCGACGATCATTGCATGCATCTTCTCAAAGCTGATCGTCAGCGGATCTAAGTCCGGATTTTCGTCATACAGCTCTTCCGCAATCGCACGCGGATCCTTCCAAGTCAGCTTCATTACTCGTTCTCTCTGGCGTGATTACGGGAGTATTTCGGAATTTCAACGGTAATGTCTTCTTTGCCGACTTTTATCTGGCAAGTCAGGCGTGAGTTCGATTTCAGACCCCAAGCCTGGTCAAGCAGATCTTCTTCATCGTCTTCTGCCGGTTCCAAAGAATCAAAGCCCTTGTCGATGTAGCAGTGGCAAGTCGTGCAGGCGCAGGAGAACTCGCAGGCGTGGTCAATATTGACGCCGTTTGCGACCAAAGCTTTAGCTAAGTTTGCACCTTCGGGGACTTCAAACTCAGCCCCGTTCGGACAGATTCCAGGATGCGGTAAAACGGTTACTTTCGGCATTTTTAAACCTCGTCAACAGATTTGCCTTGGAGTGCTTCCAAGATCGTACGGTTCATTCGACGTGCAGCAAAGTCTTTCGTTCCCTCGGACAGCGCTGAAATCGAATTTTTAATTTCATCTTTGTCATCTTGCGCGCGAACCGTCTCGAGATGTTGAATCATGGCGTCGATCTGAGCGCGCTCAGCCTCATTGAGAAGGTCGGCGTCGGACGACAATGCGGAATAAATGCTTTCCAAAAGGCGAGCGGCTTCCACTTTCTGCTCGCGTAATTCGCGAAGCTTCATATCTTCTTCGGCGTGACCAAAGGAATCTTCCAGCATGCGGCTGATTTCATCTTCCGACAGACCGTAAGAAGGTTTGACCGTGACAGATGCTTCCACGCCCGTGGTTTGTTCGCGGGCCGTGACCGACAACAGTCCGTCAGCATCCACCTGGAACGTCACACGAATACGAGCGGCTCCTGCAACTTTCGGCGGAATACCGCGCAAAGAGAATTTAGCCAAAGAACGGCACTCTTCTACCAAGTCACGTTCACCCTGAAGGACATGGATCGACATCGCGGTCTGACCGTCCTTGAAGGTTGTGAAGTCCTGAGCCATGGCTACAGGAATCGGCGTGTTGCGGGGAATGACTTTTTCAACGAGACCGCCCATGGTTTCAAGACCCAAGGAAAGCGGCGTGACGTCAAGAAGCAGCCAGTCTTCGTCGCTGCGGTTGCCGGCAAGCAGGTTTGCCTGAAGCGCAGCGCCGATTGCCACCACTTCATCCGGGTCAATATCGGTAAGCGGTTCGCGGTCAAAATAATCGGCCACTGCCTTGCGGATGCAGGGCATGCGCGTTGAGCCGCCGACAAGCACGACACCTTTTACTTCATCGCGTTTGAGACCTGCGTCCTTTAATGTCTGTTTCGTGGCTTCGATGGTTCTTGCTACTAAGTGGTGCGTGATCGAATCAAAGACTTCGCGCGTAATCGTGACATTGATGATTCTGTCGCCGGAAATCTTGGCGTGAATCGTTGCTTTCTTTTCCGTCGTCAGCGTTTCTTTGGCTGCCTTGGCTTTTGCCATCAGCATGCGGCTGTCGGAATGCGTCAGCAGCGGACGACCTGCCTGGTCAATGACCCAGCAGTAGAGACGCTGGTCAAAATCATCGCCGCCTAACTGGCTGTTGCCGCCGGTGGCGAGCACCTCAAAAACGCCTTTGCGCAGACGGAGGACGGAGACGTCAAACGTACCGCCGCCCAAGTCATAAACGATGTAAAGACCTTCGGCGCCGGTATCGAGGCCGTAAGCCAAAGCGGCCGCCGTCGGTTCGCTCAAAAGACGAAGAACATTCAGACCGGCAAGCTTTGCGGCGTCTTTAGTCGCCTGACGCTGAGCGTCATCAAAGTAAGCCGGTACCGTCACGACAGCGCCGACAAGTTCGCCGCCTAAGGCGTCTTCGGCGCGTTTTTTAAGGACTTTTAAGATTTCTGCTGATACTTCAACCGGACTCTTCGCGCCTTGTGCCGTGTTGAGCTTCACCATGCCCTCGCCTTTGATGAAGTCATAGGGCATGTAGCGGTTATTCTGCAGCTCAGAAGCGCTTCGGCCCATCAAACGCTTGACACTTGAGATCGTGTTGAGCGGATCTGCTTCTGCACGTGAACGGGCTTCTTCACCAACAACCACGCATCCATTCTTTTCGTAGTGGACAACAGAAGGAAGCAGTTTCTGATTCTTTTCGTCAACGAGAACTTCGGGAGAACCGTTTCTAACGGTGGCCGCCAATGAATTCGTGGTGCCCAAATCAATACCGACAGCAAACCGCTCTTCGTGCGGTGCTGTCGACATTCCCGGTTCGGCAATTTGCAGAAGTGACATTATTCAAAATCCAGTAGCTGGCGATTTAAAAACATAACCTTTTTTAAATCTTCTGCCGCCAGCGAGACATCAGATTTCACATCGAACGCGTCTACCACCTCGTTGAGCAGCTCGTCCTTTTCTTTTTCAATCGCTTTCTTCAGCACTTCCAGCTCAGCCGTATTCCCGGAATCCTTTGCATCTGAGATCGCCTCTCGGCGTTCCAGCTGCTCAAGAAGAAACTCTTCAGAAATCGAACCGCTGCTGTCTTCGTCAATGAGGTGTCCTCGCAGCGCGCAAAGGGCTTTACCTCGCTGGATCGGATCGCTGAGCTTCTGAAAAGCGTCATTAATCAGCGTTGCCCACTGCTGAGCAACGCGCTTTTCAGTATCGCTTGCCGAAGCAAAACGGTCGGGATGAACCTTTTTTTGGATTTCAAAATACTTTTCATCCAACTTTTGTTTATCGATTCTGAACTGTGGTTTCAAACCGAAAATTTCAAAAGGATTCATCGCCGCCATAGCGCCTCCGTTTCAGTTAGACATGGAAAGACTTGCCGCAGCCGCAGCTTTCTTTCTCGTTCGGGTTCTTGAATTTGAATCCAGTATTGAGACCTTCACGGACAAAGTCCAGTTCGGTTCCGTTGATATAGGGCAGGCTCTTGGGATCAACAATTACTTTGATCCCGTAGCTTTCGTACACCTGATCTTCGGGTTCGATTTTGTCTGCAAACTCTAATGCGTAAGCCATACCGGAGCAGCCGCTGGTTTTGACACCGACTCTGAGGCCGACGCCTTTGCCACGTTTGCGAAGGAATTCTTCAACGTGAGAAGCTGCTTTTTCTGTCAATGTAACCGACATTATTTATCCTTAATCTGAGCCTGTTTCTGGCGATAGTCTTCCACTGCGGCCTTGATGGCGTCTTCCGCAAGAATGGAACAGTGGATTTTGACGGGAGGAAGCTCAAGTTCTTCGGCAATTGCCGTATTTTTGAGCTGTTCGGCTTCTTCCAAGGTCTTGCCCTTGATCAGTTCGGTGACCAAAGAGCTGGAAGCGATGGCACTGGTGCAGCCGTAGGTTTTGAACTTAGCGTCTTCGATCACGCCGTTGTCGTTGACCTTGATCTGCAGGCTTAAAACGTCGCCGCAGGCGGGGGCGCCGCGTGTACCGGTTCCGACGTTCGGATCGTTTTTATCCAGTCTGCCGACATTTCTGGGGTGCTGGAAATGATCCATCACTTTATCGCTGTATTGCATTCTTTTCTTTCCTTGTTAGTGTTCTGTCCATTTAACTTGTTTCATGTCCACGCCTTCCTTGTACATCTCCCAAAGCGGGGACATTTCACGAAGCTGTGCAACCTTTTCTTTGATGAGCTTGACGGTGTAGTCAATCTCTTCTTCCGTCGTGAAACGGCCTAAGCTGAAGCGAATGGAGCTGTGGGCGAGTTCGTCATCAATACCGAGGGCACGCAGAACGTAGGACGGTTCCAAGCTGGCCGAGGTGCAGGCAGAACCGGAGGAAACTGCGATTTCAGGGCAGCTGGCCATGAGGGCTTCACCTTCAACAAACGCGAAGCTGACGTTGAGGTTGAAAGGAGCTCTGTGTTCCATGCTTCCGTTGACATGAACGGCTTCGATTTCGCTCAAGCCTTTCCAAAGTCTGTCGCGAAGAGCGCCGATACGCTTCATTTCCTCGTCCATTTCCAGGCGGCACAGTCTGTAGGCTTCGCCCATACCGACGATCTGGTGTGTGGCGAGTGTGCCTGAGCGCATGCCTCTTTCGTGACCGCCGCCGTGAATGATGGCTTCAATACGAGCACGCGGTTTGCGGCGAACATAAAGAGCGCCCATTCCCTTCGGTCCGTAGAGCTTGTGGGCGGAAAGGCTCATCAGATCAACCTTGAGTTTTTCCATATCCAGAGGGATCTTGCCGGCGGCCTGAGTGGCGTCGACGTGGAACAGGATTCCGCGTTCACGGCACATTTCACCGATTTTTTCGATGTCTTGAATGACGCCGATTTCATTGTTGACGGCCATCACGGAAACCAAGGTAGTATCTGGACGCATGGCTTTGGCCAAAGCGTCGAGGTCCAAAAGTCCGTCCTTGCCGACGTCCATGTATGTCACTTCAAAGCCTTCGCGTTCAAGTTCTCGCATGGAGTCCAGCACGGCTTTGTGTTCGGTCTTTACCGTGATTAAATGCTTGCCTTTGTCCTTATGGAAACGAGCTGCACCTTTGATCGCGAGGTTGTCGCTTTCGGTGGCGCCGCTAGTCCAAACGATTTCTTTCGGATCGGCATTGATTAGTGCTGCAACTTCGGCACGGGCGTTTTCAACAGCTTCTTTAGCCTTCCAGCCGTATTCGTGGCTCGTGCTGGCAGCGTTGCCGAAATTCTCGTAGAGGAAAGGAATCATCTTATCGACGACACGAGGATCCACAGGCGTAGTCGCAGAATAATCAAGGTAAATAGGGAACTTCATGATTAGCTCCAATGAAGAGATAAATTGGGGATTTATTAAACCTTCGGTTTGATAATGGATACGGGGCTTAAGCCCTGATCTTTGAGCTTTTTCTTGTCAGCCAGGTTTTTCAGCGAGATCCCTTTCAGGAACTTGCGGATTTCCTCGTTGAGGCTTTCCCAAAGATCGAATGTGATGCACTCACCTTCTCCGTCGCAGACGGCTCTGTTTTTATCGCAGCTGGCTTTCTCGAGAGGGTCGTCCACGGCTTCCAAAATATCGATCACCGTGATCTGATCCGCAGGTTTGGCCAAACGGTATCCGCCGGCAGGGCCGCGCACACCTTCAAGGAGGCCGGCTCTGCGCAGCTTTCCGAAGATCTGCTCAAGATAGGCGCTTGAAAGATGACGTCTGTCCCCGATCGCAGCGATGGATACGTACTCTTCCGGGTCATGGAGAGCAATATCAAGCATTGCGGTGACGGCAAAACGGCCTTTAGTAGTGAGTTTCATCTTTATTCCGATCCATTTAGTCGGAAATAATAGACCGTTTTATTTCCGAGCGCAATAGTCGGAATTGAAAAAGCCCTCCGAAGAGGGCTAAGAAGGAAAATGAATTTTCAGCGGCTACAGAGCTGAGCCGGGAATGTAGACGGAAGCGCGTTTCTTAACAACTTCAAGCAGGCCTTCGCAGGCGTCCTCACAGTAATCAAGTACCGTGTTGAAGCCTTCGTTGCCGCCGTAATACGGATCAGGCACCACGGCCGTGTCGTATTCGGTTGCATAGCGCATCAGGAGCGCCAGCTTGTGTTTGTACATCGGAGGGCAGATCTGCTGCATGGCGGTCAGATTTTCCCAGTCCATCGCCAAAATGAAGTCGCACTCTCTAAAGTCGTCGGATGTAATCTGACGAGCCCTAAGTTCGGATAAGTCATATCCGCGCTTACGGCCTGCAATCTGAGCGCGCACGTCCGGCGCCTCTCCGACGTGATAACCATGTGTACCGGCAGAATCCACGATTACTTTGTCAGTCAGTCCGGCTTCCTTCACCATTTTCTTAAAAACTGCTTCAGCCGTAGGGGAACGACAAATGTTCCCCATGCACACAAATAAAACTTTTACCATGTTTTTTGCATTCTTCTTAATTGACGAATTAATCACACCTCTCTCGCGTACACCGCAGGCAGGTTGCAATAGCTTACGAGCCCCAAACGCTTTTTGCAAAAATGTATAGGGTAATTACCAATAATTCAACTCAAAATGAGCACCTATACGTTCTCTTTTGCACCTTCCTCATCTTTTCCGGGCGTCGCGCCGAAAACTTGTTTACGAATTGAAGCCAATTTATCACGGACTTCCGAGGCTTTTTCGAATTCGAGATTCTTAGCATGCTCAAACATTTCGTTTTCGAGCCGTTTGATTTCGCGTGCCAGTTCCTTCGGACCCATTTTTTCGTAATCCTGACCGTCCACCAATCCGAATTCATTTTCGAGGTTATCGCTCTTGTAGACACCGTCAATAATGTCACGGATTTCTTTCTTGACGCTCTTCGGCGTGATGTTATGCGCCACGTTGTAAGCAGTCTGCTTTTCTCTGCGTCGAGCCGTTTCGTCCATCGCTCGGCGCATGGAGTCCGTAATCGTATCGGCGTATAGAATGGCTTTGCCTTCAACGTTTCGCGCGGCACGGCCGATCGTCTGAATAAGAGAACGTTCGCTTCGCAGGAAGCCTTCCTTATCAGCATCTAAGATCGCGATCAGTGCCACTTCCGGAATATCCAAGCCTTCTCTCAATAAGTTAATGCCGATCAGAACATCGAAGACACCGGCACGAAGGTCTCGAATAATTTCTACGCGTTCCACCGTATCGATGTCCGAGTGCAGGTAACGCACCTTGATACCGTTGTCCTGCAGGAAGTCGGTTAAGTCTTCTGCCATGCGCTTGGTCAGCGTTGTAATCAGAATGCGCTGGCCCTTCGGAATTCTTTCTTTGATTTCGCCGAGCACATCGTCAACCTGAGTCGTAGCCGGACGTACTTCTACTTCCGGGTCTACGAGGCCGGTCGGGCGCACCACCTGCTCCACGATCTGAGAAGAATGATTCAGCTCGTAGTCTGCAGGAGTGGCCGAGACAAAGATCGCTCGGCGCATCTTGCTTTCGAATTCGTCAAAACGAAGCGGACGATTGTCTTTAGCGCTCGGAAGACGGAAGCCGTAGGTGACGAGGGTTTCTTTTCTGGCACTGTCGCCGCGGTACATACCGCCGATCTGACCTAACAGAACGTGAGATTCGTCGAAGAACATCAGCGCATCTTTCGGCAGATAGTCGATCAAGGTAGGAGGCGGCTCTCCGGGCAGACCGCCGGCCAAGTGGCGGCTGTAGTTCTCAATGCCTTTGCAGAAGCCCACTTCGTGGAGCATTTCTAAGTCAAAGAGCGTTCTTTCGCGGATGCGCTGCGCCTCAAGCAACTTGCCGCTCTCGATGAATTTTGTCTCCTGGTCTCTGAGCTCATCCTTGATGGCTTCAATCGCTCGGAGAATATCGTTTCTCGGCGTGACATAGTTAGACGTCGGATAGATCGCGAAGCGGTCTACCTTCTGGCGTGTTTTACCGGTCAGCGGATCGAAGAAATACATTGCTTCGATTTCGTCATCAAAGAGTTCGATACGGAGCGCCATTTCCGAGTGTTCGGCTGGGAACACGTCAATCGTGTCACCGCGGACGCGGAACTTACCTCGCGTAAATTCCATGTCGTTGCGTTCGTACTGGATGCGGACCAAGTGCGAGATCAAGTCGCGCTGTTCAATCTTATCACCGACTTTCAGGATAAGACGCATCTCGGTATAGGACTCCGGCTTACCGATACCGTAGATGGCAGACACGGTCGCGACAATGATCACATCACGGCGTTCGAGCACGCTCTTTGAAGCCGACAGACGCATCTGCTCGATGTGTTCATTGATAGCAGAATCTTTTTCAATAAACAGATCACGCTGAGGGACGTAAGCTTCGGGCTGATAGTAGTCGTAGTAACTGACGAAATACTCCACCGCGTTGTTTGGGAAAAAGTCCCTCATTTCCGCGTAGAGCTGAGCGGCAAGGGTTTTATTCGGCGCCATGATGAGCGTCGGCAGACCGGTTCGAGCGATAACGTTCGCCATGGTGTAGGTTTTGCCGCTACCCGTCACGCCAAGCAGCGTCTGGGCCGTCAGGCCGTCCTCGATGCCTTCGACGAGTTCTTTGATTGCCTGAGGCTGATCTCCGGCCGCCTCAAAGGGCTGATGCAGTTCAAACGGAGAATTAGGGAATCTGATGACTTTCAAGGTGGTGTCTGCCTAAAGAATCCTTTGAATTTGAAAAGTTTAGAACGAATCCTAAGACATCGGTTTTCCGATCATCCGATCTGGTCAGATTGCCTCGACCTCAGTCTTCTCTGCTTTAGATGAGTTCTAAGGAGACATCCATTTTAAGTTCACTTTCAAACCAAACCCCTCTCAATTAAGCTTCGGCACCTTATTTTCTCAAGCACGCAGGGTGATTTAAATATCAATAATTCAAATTTATAAAATCACCCTTGGCTGGACACTCTCGGAATAAAATAAAAATTAGCACATTACATAAGCTGATGAGGTTTGTTTTCGGAAAAAGTAAAACATCGGTCTGAAACAACTCCTTAACTTTCTAGAAGGATATATCCTTAAAAAATCCTCTCTATTCCAAATTTAATCTTTGTTTAATATTTATCAACCATTATCATCAACCCCTCTAATTATAAAATCCCATTTTGAGTTTATTTTTTGCTAATTAGCTAATTTATAAGAATTTTCATCTTCTCTAAATTTCGTAACAATCTATTGACTTCTAGAAATTTTGCTGTCAGAATGCTTATGTCTGTTGTTTGACAGACATGACAATTGGGATTACTGCTATGTGCATATTTAACATTGGCAAGTGCCTATTCAACATAGGCATGCGCCGCACGTTACACCTCACGCGGTTTACGATGCGTGATTGCTTCTCCTTCAATAAATTCCTCTCCGAATCCGACATCTAGTCCTCCGGCCGATTCTTTATCGGTTCGGCTCGAATTGCTTTTCTCTTAATTTCTTCCGCGAAATCTCTTAGTGTTCAAGCCTTTTTGACGCTTGTTCATAGGGGGGTATTTCCGAGAAAAGCCAATACCACAATTCATTTAATTACGATGCGGATTTATTTACCTTATTAAATAAATCTGGAGGACTACTATTATGCAAAAACTTAAAGTCGCAGCTTCTGCATTACTGAAAGATAAACTTCAGGTTGAACGTGAAGTCGTTTGCCTCTCAAATGCTGACTTTACTGAAGTCTCCGCTGTTGTTATCGACATTGAAGACTATCGGAAAGGCGGGTTAAACAAGGTTAATGCCACCGCCTTGGAAATTCCTGTTTTTCTTTATCTCCGCGATGAAGACACCACTCCGGAAGAACTCGTCGGTCACGTGGTCGGTGTGATCAACGATGACCTTACAGACAGACGTCTTTTCGGCCGTCAAATCGATGAAGCTGCCAAACGCTACGAAGACAAGCTCCTTCCTCCTTTCTTCGGTGCCCTCGCCCAATACGTATACAAAGGAAAGTCCCAGTTTGACTGCCCGGGACATCAGGGAGGCGCATACTTCCGCCGCCATCCGGCCGGCCGCGCATTCTATGACTTTTTCGGTGAAGAGCTTTTCCGCTCTGACCTTTGCAATGCTGACGTTGCGATGGGCGACCTTCTAATTCATGAAGGTGCACCGCTAACCGCTCAAAAAGCTGCCGCTAAGGTATTCAATGCCGATAAGACTTATTTCGTTTTGAACGGAACCTCCGCCTCTAACAAAGTTGTATTAAATGCGGCTTTAACTCCCGGTGACTTGGTTTTGTATGATCGAAACAACCACAAGTCAATTAACCACGGAGCTCTTTTGCAAGCCGGCGCTACTCCGATTTATCTTGAAACTGCCCGCAACCCCTTCGGATTTATCGGCGGCATTGACGAAAAATGTTTTGACGAAGAGTATCTCCGCAGCCTAGTTAGAGAAAAATGTCCTGAAAAAGCGGATGCCAAGCGCCCCTTCCGTCTTGCAGTCATCCAACTCGGCACTTATGACGGCACGATTTATAACGCTCGCCAAGTTGTGGACAAAATCGGCCACCTTTGTGATTACATTCTCTTCGACTCCGCATGGGTAGGCTACGAGCAATTCATTCCAATGATGCGTGACTGTTCCCCGCTTCTTCTCGAGTTAGGACCGGAAGACCCCGGCATCTTCGTCACTCAGTCCGTTCATAAGCAGCAAGCAGGTTTTTCTCAGACTTCACAAATTCACAAAAAGGACTCTCACATTAAGGGACAAGACCGTTATATTCCTCACAAAGTGTTGAATAACGCTTTCATGATGCATGCATCAACCAGTCCGTTTTACCCGCTGTTTGCTTCTTTGGACGTCAACGCAAAAATGCAAGAAGGAGAAGCCGGCCGTAGACTTTGGGCTGACTGCGTTAAGACAGTTGTTGATGCTCGCAAATTACTGCTTGAAACCTGTCATTACATCAAACCGTTTATTCCTTCTAAAGTTCGCGGCTCCGATTGGAAGTCTTACCCAACGGATTTGATTGCCCAAGACCTGGAATTCTTCAAATTTGTTCCGGGTCAGAAATGGCATTCTTTCGAGGGATATGGGGAGAACCAATATTTTGTAGATCCCTGCAAATTTATGCTGACGACTCCGGGCATCGATGTTGAGACCGGCGAATACGAAAATTTTGGCGTTCCGGCAACGATTTTGGCTAATTACTTGCGCGATAACGGCATCATCCCCGAAAAGAATGACCTCAATTCCATTCTTTTCCTCATGACTCCCGCAGAAAATAAAGAAAAAATGGATCACCTGGTTAGCCAGATCGCTCGCTTTGAAAAATACCTCGATGATGACGCTCCCTTAGAAGAGGTTCTGCCCAATCTTTACAAAGCTTACGAATCTCGCTACCGCAACTATTCCATCCGTCAGCTCTGCCAAGAAATGCATGACTTCTACAAGGAGCGGAATATTAAAGAGATTCAAAAGGAAATGTTCCGTACAGAATTCATGCCTAAGAGCGTCATTAATCCTCAAGAAGCCCACTTTGCATTCCTGCGCGGCCAAGCCGAGCTCGTCCGTCTGGAAGATGCAGAAGGAAGGGTTGCTGCTGAAGGCGCTCTGCCCTACCCACCGGGAGTCTTGTGCTGCTTCCCGGGTGAAGTTTGGGGCGGACCCGTGCTCAAGTATTTCTTAGCTTGGCAGGAAGCCATGGGACGGATGCCTGGATTTGCACCCGAACTTCAAGGTGTTTATGTCGAAGACAACGGCAGGGGCGGTAAACAAGTTTACTGCTATGTACTAAAAGAAGATGCTGTCGAACGTCTGACTGCTAAAGGTAAATAAGCCGCGTGCGCGGAAGCTCGCGCTTCCGTGCTGCCTCTCTACACAGAACATACTTGAGGATATTTTTATGTCTCAGCAAAACCGTACCAAGATGTCAGTCACTCAGCTGACTCTTCTCACTGCTATTAATATGATGGGCTCCGGCATCGTCATGCTGCCGACCAAACTGGCTGAAATTGGAACAATTTCTATTCTTTCCTGGCTCATCACTGCCGTGGGATCCTTGTGTTTAGCCTATGCCTTTGCCAAGTGCGGCATGTTTAGTAAACGTCCGGGTATGGGCGGCTATTCTGAATATGCCTTCGGCAAAGCCGGCAACTTCATGGCTAACTACACTTATGGTGTTTCGCTTCTTTTTGCCAACATCGCTATCGCGATTACCTGTGTCGGCTATGGGGCCGAATTTTTGGAAATTGAACTAACTCCGGTTCAAGTTTGCCTTTCTACGATCGTCGTACTTTGGATCTGTACGTCCGCAAACTTTATGGGGGCCTCGCTCACCGGAAAATTTAGTGCCTTAGCCGTTTGGTGCGTCATCCTTCCCGTGTTGCTTTTAACCGTTATCGGCTGGTTCTGGTTCAGTCCTACGATGTATGTCGAAGCCTGGAATCCGCACAACGAACCTTTCTTCTCCGCTGTCGGGGCTTCAATCTCTATGACGCTATGGGCCTTCTTAGGACTTGAGAGCGCCTGTGCCAACAGTGATGCCGTTGACAATCCCGAGAAGAATGTTCCTATTGCCGTGCTGGCCGCTACCATTGGTGTTGCTATTATCTATATTGTCTCCACCAATATCATCGCGGGTATCGTTCCGAATGCCGAGTTGGTTAAATCAAACGCTCCCTTCGGCCTGACCTTTACCATGATGTTCAACTCTACCATCGGCAAGATCGTCACTTTCCTTCTTGTTCTTTCCTGCGCAGGCTCTACACTGGGTTGGCAGTTCACGATTGCTAAGGTATTTCAGCAGTCTGCAATCGACGGTTTCTTCCCGAAGTGCTTTGCTAAAGTCAACAAATGGAAAGCTCCAGTGCTCGGTATGATTATCATTACGGCCATTCAAACCGGCTTCTGTTTCATGACGATTAGCCCCGAACTGTTCAAACAATTCAACCGGTTGGTAGATCTCGCCGTAGTAACCAATATCATGCCTTATCTGCTGTCAATGGCGGCTGTTGCCGTCATCATGAAAGTCGCAAAAGTGGAGCCCTCCAAGGCCAAACTTTACAACGTCATTGCAATCATCGGCGCCATCTACAGCTTCTACGCACTCTTCTCTACCGGAATCACAGAAGTTTTCTACGGCTCTTTAGCCACATTCCTCGGATGGACGCTTTGGGGACTGATTGCACCTAGATTCGCCAGCAACGAAGCTTGATAGCAATTTGCTCTCAGTTAAAGGACTGCCCGTGCGGCGGTCCTTTTTATTTGCGGTCTCACAGGTTCAGGAGTTTAAATATTTCGTTAGAAAAACGATTTTGCCGCCAATTTTGAATTAGGCTAAGTAATTGACATTTTTTAACACCTCTAGAGAATCTCATGTCCAAATCCATTTTTGATGTTGTCGGACAAGCTCCCGACGATCCCATTCTCGGCCTCAACGAAGCTTTCAAATCCGACCCCCGCGACAAGAAAGTTAATCTGAGTATCGGCGTGTACAGCACCGAAGACGGCAAAGTACCTCTTCTGCGCGTCGTTGCCGAAGCCGAGAAGAGAATCCTTGAAGCCGGCGAGCCTCATACTTATCTTCCGATCTCCGGTATTCCTACTTTTAACGCCGGCGTTCAGAAGCTGATTTTCGGTGCCGATTCTCCGATCATCAAAGAAAAGCATGCCGTTACCGTTCAATCTCTCGGCGGTACCGGTGCTCTTAAAGTCGGCGCAGACTTCCTTGCAGCTATTCTCAAAGATCCGGAAGCCGTTGTCAGCACACCGACATGGCAGAACCACGTTGCAATTTTTGAACAAGCTGGTTTCAAAGTCGGCAAGTATCCGTACTATGACAAAGAAAACAACGGCGTCGACTTCCCTGCCATGCTTAAGAGCCTCAGCGGTTTGAAAGAAAACACCGTTGTGATTCTGCATGCCTGCTGCCACAATCCCACAGGCTATGACCTGACTCAAGAACAATGGGCCCAGGTTGTTGACGTCTGCGTTAAGAACAAGCTGATTCCGTTCCTCGATATTGCTTACCAGGGCTTCGGTGACGGTCTTGAAGAGGATGCCGGCTCCATCCGTCAATTTGCCGATGCAGGCATTCCTTTCTTCGTCTCTAGCTCTTTCTCCAAGTCCTTCTCTCTTTACGGCGAACGTATCGGTGCACTGACCGTCGTCTGCAAAGACCAGGAAGAAGCCTCCCGTGTCCTGAGCAAACTGAAAGCTTTGATTCGTGCCAACTACTCCAATCCTCCCGCCCACGGCGCCAAGATTGTTGCTCGGGTACTCAATGATCCTGAACTCATGAAGCAGTGGCATGAAGATTTGGGCGAAATGCGCGAACGTATCAAAGAGATGCGTAAGGATCTGGCTTCCGAGCTCAAAGCACTCGGCGCCAAGAAAGACTTTGACTTTGTCACTCAGCAGAAGGGCATGTTCTCCTTCTCTGGCCTGAACCCCGAACAGGTTCAGCGTCTGAAAGACGAATTCGGCGTCTACATCGTTAAGAGCGGCCGTATGTGTGTTGCTTCTTTGAACAAAGACAACGTGAAATACACGGCAGAAGCCATTAAAGAAGTGCTCTAAGCTCTAAACTACGCGTTTCTACGGAAGGCTCCGAAAAAATCGGAGCCTTTTTACATTTTTAAATTTCCTTTTGAATCAAGGAGTTCATGAGAGAGTGAATATAAAAACAAAAAAGAATGAAAAAATTTTTAGTTTTTGATTTGCACGACTTCAAAAACTTGTATATAGTCTCGTCTTGTTGATTCCCCGATAGCTCAGTCGGTAGAGCGACGGACTGTTAATCCGCAGGTCGTTGGTTCAAGTCCAACTCGGGGAGCCAGAATTCTGAAAAGCGCATCGTAAAGAATGCGCTTTTCTTTTGCCAAAATTGGTTCGCACCGACTCCGCTTTCTCAAGTCGAAATCAAGCCGCCCATGTTTAGACGGACGGCCCATCGGAATCCTGAGATTAATTCTTCAGACAATCAGACATAAACTTCTTGCGAAGCTCGCCCTTCAGTGCTTTCTCTTTAGCCTCCTTGCTGCACTTGACCATTTTTTCCTGCTGTTGGGTAAGTTTCTTTTTTCCGTCATCAACTTTCTTGGACAAGCACTCCTTCATGAATTCCTTACGCTTATCGCCGTGAAGATCCTTAGCCGCAGCTTCTTTGCTGCAGTAAGACATCTTATTTTGCTGAGCGGTGAGATGTTCGGAAGTGTCTTTTGCGATGGCCGGATTCATGCATACGGCAAAACCCAGGAGAGAGGCAATCAAAACCAAACGTTTCATAATCAGTCCCTTAAAAGGTTGCAAAGAAGTTGATATCTCCTTTATAACTCTTTAGAGGTAAAAGCTTTAGGCAAAAATCCAAGATTGAGCATGAAAACTTCCGTGCTCATCTTCTTGCCAAGACGGGTAATTTCCTTCCTTTGCCTAATAGTCCTACCTCTAAATATCGGGTTTTTTCTGTCTCTTCTCCGAAAATCAGCGGTTTTTTCTCTCTAAAATAAGTTCATGTTCAGCGCGTGTTCTCGGCGAACCGCAGGCATTTTTACGGATAACCAATGAATACATCTGAATATTTAACTTTGATGAGGGATCGACTCACCGCAGCTTTCGATTTCAAAGAGCCGCCTCAAGGACTCAATCCTCAGCCGGCGCTTTGGGCAGTACATAATCGAACTTCAGAAAAGTACTTCCTCTCAAAAAGCATCTCGTTATACACAGTGAACAATGACGAGTATGTCGGGCTTTATGGCTGTACTGACAAAATCAAGGAAACAGACATCGAAGCCGTTTTCGAACAGTTCAAAAGACTGATTTCGGAACTACCGACGGACGAAAAGCATATGTCCTCAATTTTCACTGCGGCGTTGATTTCCAAAGAGGAAATTGACCTGAAGATTGTTGAGACGGCGTCTGCCAAAAAGTTTCATAAAGACTTTTGGTTCTCTCTTCGCGGTTGGGCCGATCTAGCCTTCATTTTGGTCGATCTTAAAAACGAAAAGATTTATTCCAATTCGTTCGGCAAAAGGACTGTTAGAAACTTCGGATTCCCCAAGAAGTCTGACTAATAGCTTTATTTAATTTATCTCAAACACCTAGGAATGGAAATGAACGGTTTTACCTTACTTATCGGCTCAGCGGTCATCTTTCTGATCGCCTATGTCGTTTACGGCTCCTGGCTTGCCAAGCAATGGGGCATCGACCCGAAACGCAAAACACCAGCAGAAACTCAGAAGGACGGCATTGACTACCTTCCGACAAAACCGGCTGTTCTTCTCGGTCACCACTTCTCTTCAATCGCAGGCGCCGGCCCGATCGTCGGCCCGATTACCGCGGCTGTTTTCGGATGGGTTCCCGTCACACTGTGGATTATCGTCGGCAGCGTCTTCTTCGGCGGCGTGCATGACTACGGTTCTTTGGTGGCTTCTTTGCGTCATAAAGGCAAGAGTATCGGCCAAATTATCGAAGCCAACATCGGTGAAAGAGCCAAGATTCTCTTCGCCATCTTTGCCTGGATTACATTGCTGGTTGTGATTGCAGCCTTCGCCAACATCGTTGCTGCTACTTTCGTGGCCAACCCTAGCGCCGGCACATCCTCCTTACTCTTCATTCTGCTTGCTGTCGCTTTCGGCCTGCTCGTCTACCGTACCGGCATATCTCTTTTCCTCGGTACAGTCCTGGGCCTCATCGGCATGGCTGCCGCTTTCTACATCGGTCATATCTTCCCGATCGTCCTTTCTAAAGACATGTGGCTCCTGATCATGATGGGCTACATCTTTGTTGCCTCCATCGCACCGGTTTGGATTCTTCTGCAGCCTCGCGACTACCTGAACTCCTTCCTGCTTTATCTGATGATCATTGCCGCCTTCCTCGGCATCTGCTTCTATCAGCCGACCATGGAGATTTCTCCGTTTGTAGGCTTTGATCTCGGGCACGGTCAGTGGCTCTTCCCGGTTCTGTTCGTTACTGTTGCCTGCGGTGCGATTTCCGGCTTCCATTCTCTGGTTAGCTCCGGTACCAGCTCCAAGCAGCTTGATAACGAAAAGAACGCCAAGCTCATCGGCTACGGCTCCATGCTGATTGAAGGCCTCCTGGCAATCTGCGCCATCATTTCCGTCGCTTACGTTGCTGCTGACAAACTGCCGGCTCTCCTGAAAGCCGGCGGCCCGGTCAACGCCTTCTCTCAAGGCACTGCAACCTTTATGACAGCGCTGGGTCTTGATTTCAATCTGTCTAAGGAGTTCGTTGCTCTGACGATTTCCGCCTTTGCGCTCACTACTCTTGACACCGCAACCCGTCTCGGCCGCTTCATCTTCCAAGAACTGGTTACACGTCCTGTCGAAAGCCGCAACGGCGGTAAGGAACAGCCCATCGCTGCTTTCCTCGGCAACCGTTACGTCGCAACGGCGATCACGATCGCTCTGGCCTGGTACATGTCCGTCGGTTCTTACCTCACGATTTGGCCGATTTTCGGTACTGCAAACCAGATGCTTGCCGCTCTGTCTCTGCTCGCTATCGCCGCATGGCTCAGAAAAGAAAACAGAAAGACATTCATGGTCACGATCCCGATGTACTTCATGTTTGCCGTCACCTTCTGCTCTCTTGGTCAGCTGATCTACGCCAACCTCGGCAAGAACTGGCTGATCGTCGGCATCTCCGCCGGTCTGGCTGTTCTGTCTGCAGCTCTGTTCATTGAAGCCTACCGAGTCTTCAGCAACGACAAAGGTCAGATCCCGAGTAACCTTAAAGCTCAAAATCAAGAGTAAGTCAGTAGTTACTCACTCCTAAAATTACGGCCTTCGCCTAAAAAGTGAAGGCCGTTTCGTTTAGGTTGCTTAGAAACACTGGGCCTTCTGCCAGACTATTCCTGGCTGAGAATTTCCGGATTCAGTATCTCCAACTCATCAATTAAAAAGCCCGCGACTGCAAACCGTTGTTTTCTCTTTAAAGCTCTTTCGGCCCATCATCGAGCCACTAGAGATGCTTTTTAGAGAGGCGGCTTGAAGCTCTTTGCTGTCATTGGACAACATACAAATGTCTCGAAAAACAACTCTGTTATAGAGGGGAAATTGGAAGAGCGTCCTTCCGACTCCAGCCAAAACAAAATTCTCGCCCAGAGCCTTCTGTAATCTGAACGGGAATTTAGCTTTTGTCGGTGACTGTCTCCATAGAACATCAAACAGCGAACAGAACAGTCATCAACAGAAATTAAGTCAAGGGAGCGAGCAGCGCTAAAACAATATTGGCAACCAAGAAGAAGACGATCGCAGAAAAATCAATGTTCTTCCAAACCGGAATAAATTTCTTAATCGGTGCCAGGAAGGGGTAGCAGAGATAACTCAGCGTACGGTAAAGAGCGCTTGTTTGGTTTACCCAAGAGAGAATGCAGAAAAGCAATGCGGCAAACATTGCAAGTTCAATGGCCCAGTACACCACCAGAACGGCGGAACCAAAGAAAAATGGGAAAAATCCCCCGGCCCCCGAGCCCATCAGCCAGTGGAAGAACTGATAAATGACGGCGACTAAGTAGCAGACAAAAATTGAAGGCCAGTCAATGGTCGGCGTTCTCGGAATGAATTTAGAGACCGAACCGACAGCCCACTGCGTCGTGGTATAGGCGAAAGAAGTGATCGGATCGTTTCCGGGAGCACGCAAAAACTTTAAATAAGCTCTTAACAAGAGCAGGCACGCGAAAACCGTGCAAAGAAGTCTAAGGGTTAATAAAAAAATCGCGGACACTTTCTGATCCTCTCGTTTTACTTGTTTTGTTGTTAATCATTCTAAATGAGGCGGCGGTCAACAATGCAGAATTTTGGCCTGAACCGCTCAATTAGACGTTTAGACGTAAGGAAAACACAACGGCTTACCGGTCGTGCAGAGACTCTCATACGTAAGCCAGTCGAAAGCAGGGCCCGGATCCGTCTTGCGAAGCGGTGCGATCATGGAATGGCCCGTGACGTATTTGATAGGATAAGCTTCGGCAAGTGCATCGGTGAGGCGCCCGAGCGTTTCATATTGCGCCTGCTCATAGGGCGCTGAATCTGTACCTTCCAATTCCACGCCGATCGAGAAGTCATTGCAGTTCTCACGGCCCTCGTAAGAGGAAACGCCGGCATGCCAGGCACGGTCCAAACAGGAAACGTACTGGAACAGGCGTCCACTCCGATCAATAAAGAAGTGTGAAGAAACGCGCAGTCCTTCTAAATCTTGGTAGGACGGATGCTTGCAGCAGTCAAGCGTTCCGCAGAAAAGCGCGTCGACATCTCCGGTTCCGAACTGGCCGGCTGGCAAACTGATGTTGTGTATCACCAGAAGAGAAATCTCCTCGCCTTCCGGCCGCTCGTTGAAATGCTCGGAGGGCCGAATTGCCGCTTCGTCACACCAGCCGTTAGGAAAAATTCGCATCAGTGCGCCTTCGGGCCTTTCATTGCGTGCTGGCGGCAGCAATAGTACTTCCCATTGCTGTATACAGCTTCACTGATCGGAACATACAAGCCGCAGTTCGCGCACGAAACCATCTTTTCGCCCGGCATATCGTTTTTGTGTTCCGCAAGATTGGCTTTTTCCTGTTTATCCAGGCGCTTTTCAAGCTGAATCTGCTTTAAGCGCATGGAACGCCAGGCAAAGTAAATAACGGCAACGATAAGAACAAAGAAAATGATCCTGGACATGACTTAGGCTCCCGGAACAACTTCCATAACAAAGCGAACGCCGATATAAGAAACCATCAGAACGCAGAAGCCGATAACGGTCCAAAGAGCGGCAAACTTTCCTCTCCAGCCTCTGAGATGATGTCCGAGAAGCAGGATTCCGAAGATGACCCAGGCCATGCAGGTGGTGACAGTCTTGTGGTCAAAACGGAAGGCTTGGCCGAAAAGTTCCTGAGAATAGACAGCACCGAACAGAATCGCAGCGGTCAGAACAATGAACCCGACCCAGATCAAACGGAAAAGGATTTTCTCCATTTCCATCATGGAAGGCATGTTGTCCAAAATATTGACGTGCTTTGCGCCCTCGTGAGTAACAAAGTCCTTGGCGCGGACTCTCTTATGAACGGCCATTAAAAGCAGTCCTTGGATAAGCGCCATCGTCATCACGCTGTACGCAAGAATCGCCAGAAGCAGATGCAGTCTGAAAGGGCCGCTCGCGGTTTCCGGCGCTAAGGGAGAACCAGGCAGCAGAAGCGGCAAAAGCATGCTAACCGCAGAAAGCGGCAGAACAAAAACCAGCATGGCGCCGATCTTAGAGAAGAAACTTTCCAAGAGCAGCAGGAACGTGCAGGTGAACAGCGTAATCGTCAGCGCTAGCGCCATTCCAAAGTGCGGAGTCCCGTACAGGAACAAAGCCTCGTAAATCAGGTAAGCCTGGATCATAAGACCTGCGCAAATCAGGGGGCGAATCCAGAATTTCTCCGTAGGTTCAGGCTCTTGCAACGTTTTGTAAATTCCGAAGGCTGCGGCTAAATACAATACGGCCGCAAAAACGTAAAATATGGCATTCAATGTCATCGTTACGACTCTTTTTTATATAGTTGATCGTATTGTATGACTTAACTCTTTCCTTTGAATTAATGTAATGCTCGATTCTCTTACTCAGCGTCTTACCAAAGTCGTCAAAACCATTCGCGGACAAGCTCGTCTGACCGAATCCAACATGCAGGACATGCTGCGTGAAATTCGTATTGCCCTCCTCGAGGCAGACGTTGCCATTCCCGTGGTCAAAGATCTCATTGCAAGAATTAAAGAAAAAGCCCTCGGAACCGAAGTTCAGACAAGCTTAACTCCGGGCCAGGCATTGGTCGGCATTGTTCACGACGAATTAACAAAAGTTATCGGCGGAGAGGATCCTGAAAATGTTCGCGAGATCAACCTCGCTACCCAGCCTCCCGCAATCATCCTGTTAGCCGGCCTTCAAGGTGCCGGTAAAACGACGACCGCCGGCAAGCTCGGTAAATGGCTCAAAGAAGAAAAGAAGAAAAAAGTTCTGACAGTTTCCGCCGACGTGTACCGTCCTGCCGCTATTGATCAGCTGCAAACAGTTTCTCAGCAGGCCAACATTGACTTCTTCCCGAGTACCCCGAACGAAAAACCGCTCGATATTGCCCGCAAGGCCCTCGAATACGCAAAGCTTCATTACTACGACGTGCTCATCGTCGATACGGCCGGTCGCTTAGCGATCGACGAGCAGATGATGAATGAGGTCAGCGATCTGGAAAAATTCTTAAATCCGATCGAAACCTTCTTCGTGGTCGACGCCATGGTCGGTCAGGACGCAGTCAACACCGCGAAAGCCTTCGGCGAAAAACTTCCGCTAACCGGCGTGATTCTGACTAAGGTCGACGGCGACTCCAGAGGTGGTGCAGCGCTTTCCGTTCGCATGGTCACCGGTAAGCCCATCAAATTTATGGGCGTTGGTGAAAAACTCAACGGTTTCCAGCGTTTTGATCCGCAGGCCATGGCCGGACGAATCCTCGGCATGGGCGACATCGTTTCTCTTGTCGATGAAGTCCGCAAGAACGTGGATATCGAAAAAGCCCAGAAGTTCGCTGAAAAAATGCGTAAGGGCGACGATTTCACACTCGAAGACTTCAAGGATCAGCTCGCTCAGGTCAAAAACATGGGCAGTTTCTCTTCCTTAATTGAGAAACTGCCGGCACAGTTCGCCCAAGCTGCCGGCCAGGTTGACGACGAACAGGCTAAGAAACAGCTCGCCCGTACTGAAGCCATCATTGATTCGATGACACCGCATGAACGCAGAAAACCCGAAATCATCAAAGCAAGCCGCAAGCGCAGAATCGCTGCCGGCGCCGGCACTACCGTTCAGGAAGTCAATCGTCTGCTCAAACAGTTTGAGCAGAGCCGCGAAATGATGAAGATGATGAAAAAAGGCGGCATGGGCAAAATGATGCGCGCTTTCAGAAGCCTTAGCGGCCGCTTCCCGGGTATGGGCGGCATGGGCGGAGGCTTCTAGTGAGCCAAAAGGCTGTTCGTATTCTCGGAATTGACCCGGGGCTTAATCACACCGGCTACGGCTTTGTAGATTTTGTACCCGGTCATTTCACCTATGTCGCCTCCGGTGTTTTGAATGTACCCGCAGGCGAACTTTCCGACAGACTGGGATTCATTTTTAAGTCCTTGTCGGCTTTGATCGAGGAGCATCATCCGAATGTCGCTTCGATTGAAAAAACTTTCTTGAATACGAATGCCCAGTCCAGCATGCTGCTGTCACACGCAAGAGGCGCTGCGATGTGTGCTGTCGCATGTCACTCTATCCTATGCAAAGAAATCAGCACTCGCGAGATTAAAAAATCCGTAACCGGCTACGGCGCCGCTGACAAAGAACAAGTGCAGCAAATGGTTCTAAGGCATCTGAAGCTTGAGGACACGCGCTTCAGTCCGGACGAGTCGGATGCTCTGGCAACCGCGATCTGCTACGGCAGCTCCAGTATCCTGCTCGGCCTCGTACCGACACTCGGAACCAAGGCCGGCAGCAGCGGAACCGGTGTATCCCGCAGAGGCTCAAGTGCTCGCCGCTCAAGAAACGAGTGGACGAAACGTTATGAAGGAAAGGTCTAACTAATGATTGCAACCATTCGAGGAAAAATTCTTCAAAAAAATCCTCCGCAAGTTGTTATTGAGTGCGGCGGACTGGGCTACGAGATCGATGTCCCGATGTCCACTTTCTACAATCTTCCGAACATCGGCGAAGAAGTGTTTCTGGAAACCGTCATGATCGTTCGTGAAGATGCGCAGCTGCTTTACGGCTTTTTAACTTCTCAGGAAAAATCAGTGTTCCGGCAGCTTCTGAAAGTGAGCGGCATCGGTCCGAGAATTTCGCTCGCCATGCTCTCCTCTATGTCTGCAGAAGATATCGGAAACGCCATTGCCAATAATGAAATCGGACTTTTGACGATGGTTCCCGGCATCGGTAAGAAAACGGCCGAACGTCTCGTTCTTGAGCTGAAGGACAAGATGGTCGTCACTTCTGCGCCCACGGTTTCTTCCGTTCAGACAGAGGTCATCCAGGCTTTGGTTGCGTTGGGTTTCAGCGAACGCGAAGCTCGCGGCGCTGCGAAAAACGTCCCTGCAGATGCCGACGCCTCCGAAGGCATTCGTCTCTGTCTGCGTCAACTTGCTCAGAAAGGTTAATCCATGGCGGACAGCAATTCGATTCTTTCCTCTGAAAGAAAAGAAAAAGAAGAAGTCATCGACAAGGCCCTTCGTCCGACACGTCTCAAAGACTATGCCGGCCAAGACGGTATTCGTGAGCAGTTAGATCTGTTCATCACGGCTGCACGCAATCGCGGAGAAGCTCTGGATCACGTTTTGCTCTTCGGCCCTCCGGGCTTAGGTAAAACGACACTGGCAAACATCATCGCCAACGAACTCGGCGTCAAGCTTCGTCAAACGTCGGGCCCTGTTTTAGAAAAGGCCGGGGACTTGGCTGCCATGCTTACAAGTTTGGAGCCGCATGATGTTCTCTTCATTGACGAAATCCATCGTCTCTCGCCGGTCGTCGAAGAAATTCTTTATCCGGCCTTAGAGGACTTCAAGCTCGACATCATGATCGGCGAAGGCCCTGCTGCCCGTTCGATCAAAATCGATCTTCCGCATTTCACGCTTGTGGGTGCCACGACACGTGCAGGTTCATTGACCAAACCGCTGCAGGATCGTTTCGGTATTCGTGCCCAGCTTCAGTACTACTCGCCTGAAGACCTGACAACCATTGTGCTGCGCTCCATGCACCTGCTAAATATGCCGGCAGATAAAGGCGCAGCCGGTGAGATTGCACGCCGCTCCCGCGGTACACCTCGAATCGCAAACAGATTGCTTCGACGTATTCGCGACTTTTCCGAAGTCCGTCATCAGGGTCAATTGTCCGAACAAATCGCAAAAGACGCCCTTACCATGCTAGAAGTCGATCCGATCGGCTTAGACAGCCTCGACTGCCAATTCCTGCTTGCGATCATTGAAAAATTCCAAGGCGGTCCCGTCGGTATCGAAAACCTGGCTTCCGCTGTCGGTGAGGAGTCTGATACGCTTCAAGATATGGTCGAGCCTTATCTGATCAAAGAAGGTTTTGTTCAGAGGACACCAAGGGGACGCGTGGCGACACCGCGCGCATACAGCCATTTCGGGCTCGATAGAAAACATAAAGATTTGGGATTTTTATTCGATGACGACCAATATTAGTTCTTACAACTTGTCCGAGCGTCAGGTGCAGCTGGACTTGTCCGTTCTTCCCTACGATTTTGAAGAGAACGTCAAGACATTGAGCGAACAAGCGCGTCAGGCCTGGAACGACGTTCAAGATTTGGAAGCTTCTGCCTGCCCTGACAATAAGGCTCAAATCACGATCACGATGCACCCGTCCTTTGCTTCTCAGATTTACTTCCCTGAGGAGTTTTTGCTTGTCATGGGATTGGACTGCGTCGGCGTACGTCAGGTTCAGTGCTTCCCGCGCGACACTTCAAGCTGCGATACTGAAGACGGAGAAATTACCGTTGCGCTCGTCTGCGTCGGAAAGAGACAGGACATCCAGGCCATTCCCGGCAAACTGGAAAAAGTTGTCTCAGACACACTCGTCGGAAAACAGATTCGAACCATTGAAAGTATTGAAGCCGTCTCTATCTATGACCGCTTGGATATTCCCAACGATTACTTCGAGGACCATTTCTTAGTCGGTGTTTATGTGACGCCCGGAAAAACAATCGAAGAATCCAAGGAAGACTTTAAAAATTACGCTCAGAAAAACGATCTTGAAGTACACCCCAACTTCTTAGTCGACAAGGACGGTGTCTTCTATGTGCTTCTGCGCGGTGCCCGCTACAAACTCGATGCTATCGGCGACTACGCCTACACCTTCTGTGTACGTGTCCCGCCGCTGAAAAAAGCCTGACTCAGCGCCACACAACTAAACTAAAACGTCGGCTTTTCCTTTTAGGAGGGTCCTCAGTGATTTCTACTTTTTACTCGAACTCGTTCGAAGTTCTTCGAACGGTTCTTGCCACAAAAATCGGTTTTAATCTGGAGGACCTGCGAAACAGTAATGCCTCCTTTTTTGAGCAAATCAAGGTTATCGTCCCGACGCCGATGATCGAGGACAACCTCAACCGCTTCTTCGCGGATCACTTCGGAGCCACTCCGGGGATTGAATTCTCTAACGTAGCCAGCTGGATGTTCAAAGTTCTCGGACAGTCTCTCTCCAACGCTGAAACATCTCAGGTCATGGACTGGACTTTTTACGAGATCCTGCGTCAAAAGCAAAACAAAAAGGCTTTCCCTGAAGAAGAAAAGCGTCTTTATGAATACATTCAGACATTGGACCCCGTCGGTGTGTTGGAATTTGCCCGTCATCTGAACACAGTTTTCATTACTTACGGTTCCTATCGCTTTGACTGGCTGCAACAGTGGGCTTTAGAGAAATTCAAATTCAACCATAAGGTACACCCGCTTCCGGTACCAAATGCAAAGGCAGAAGAAGAGCGATTGAAGAAAAACGCTGACTTTTTGTGGCAAAAGCGTCTTTGGCAAGAATTAATCGAACAGACCGGCGCAGAAAGCGAAGGAAAAATCTTCGGGTGGCTTGAAAATACTATTGAGCGAATCCGGAAGAACAAACCGGTTGAGAACAGTCTTCCGATTCATCTTTTTCTGCCGTTCTCGATTCCGCCTAACTTACTGCCTCTGATTCGAGCTTATGAAGATTCTCCTGCAGAGCTTAATCTGTACATTCTTAATCCGTGCGCCGAGTACTGGTTTGAGTCCGTTCCGAAAGCGCAGTTCGACTGGTCCGAGAATTTCAAAGTCGACAACAGCTGCCTGAACTATCTGTTGACAAATGCAGCAAGCACGAGAGCCGCTATTGACCGATTGGACAGCTTCCTTTTTTCCGAGGAAGAAGCTTCGGCAATCGAAACGGATATCTCTGATAAAGACAAACAGAACCGTCAAAAGGCATTCGTCAAACAGCCGGGGTCTCGGGAATTTGTAACCTCAGAAAAAACTTTCGACCATTCCGAAGAAGAAATAAAAACCAAGGTTAGTGCCGAGACAGCTTCCGCATATCTGGAGTATCCCTCCAAGTCGTTTCTGCATAGCTTTCAAAACTCCATTCTTAGAATGGACAGCACGCTGCTGCCCATTGAGCCTGCCGAGAAAGATGTCAGTCTTCGCATTCTCAAGGCGCCCTCTTTTGTCCGAGAAGTCGAAGCCACCATCGACATTCTCCAGAATTGGCTCACAGATAAAAAACGCGGCCTAAAACCTTCCGATGTTTTGGTCGTAGTTCCGGACATCGAAAAGGCAGCTCCTATCATTGAAGGCGTCATGGCATCACTGCCGAAAGATCTTTATATCCCTTGGAAGATCATCGGTCTCAGCGAAGAAAAACAGAATGCGCTTGCAGATGCGTTTGTGGGCTTGGGCAAACTCTTGATGTCCGATTTCTCAGCCAGAGAATTCTTTGATTGGCTGGAGAAACTCCCCGTACAACAGCAGTGGGACCTGTCCTTAGACGACATCTCTGTCATTCAGACTTGGCTTTATTCTGCGGGATACTCTGTCGGAATCGATCATGAACAGCTCGCGGCGCTGAATTTCACTGACGAAGACACGTCCTTTCAGGACGCCATGGAACGGCTTTCTCTCGGCTTTTTCCTTGATGAAGCTTCCCCTCTGCCCTTCAAGAGTGTTCTTCCTATTCGAGGAGATGAGGAAGCCGGTTTTGATGTCGTTTCCGACGGCTCGGGCCGCTTGCTCCAAGCGCTTTCTCAACTTTATCTGAACCTTGCCGATCAGCGTCGTGAACTGCTCGCTTCCGAATTTGCACTCCCCGCAGAGGCCTGGAGAGAAGCTCTGTTAGGTATGAAAGAGCGTTTCTTCGGAAACAACTGTGATCCTGAAGAGTCCTATAACTTCTCAGAAATCATCGAGACAGTCTGCAAAGGCATGGCTGCCGCTTTCGGCGGCACGGAAAAAACCGTCAGTTTCGATGTTGTATTAAGCGAGCTGCGAAGTGAACTCTCCAAAACAAAGCGCGATGTACCGAGCTCCGGAACGATGACCTTCGCATCCATTTCACTTGCCAGAGGAATACCCTACAAGGTCATTTGCTGTTTGGGTTTCGATGAGAAAAGCGGGTTCCCGGGAACACCTAAGTTTGAAGAATTTGACTTGACCAAGGATCACCGCCGCCGCGGTGACCGAGACGCAAGAAAGGACAATAACGCTGTCTTCCTTGACACGCTTCTCAGCGCTCGAGAAAACCTTTTGATTTCCTACACAATCGGAACGAAACCGCAAAGCGAAAATAATCCGTCGCTCGTCATTGATAATTTCAAGAATTACTTCCTTTCTCATGCCATGAGCGTAGGGATGGAGGACGGCACAGCTCAGGAAAAGGCAGACGAGCTTTGGAAGAGCATCGTAACTAAGGTTCCTTTGAATCGCTTCTCCATGAGAAATTTCTTAGAGGAAGCAAAATCTCTAGACAAACGAGAAAACAACTTGTTCTGGAAGAGCCCTCGGAAAGACGTCCTCGATTCAATCGAACATGCCTATAGGAACCCGGGCGCCAAGGAACCGATGTTTGCCAACACCGAGATTCCTGCTGAGAAACTTCCCAAAACGATGCAGCACCCGGTGCTCCGCGAACTGCAGGTTAATTTCCTCATAAAGTTCCTGACCTCTTACAACGAATGGGCGGCAACGCTGCTCAAGCTTGAATCATCAGATTTCGAAGCCGACGAAAGAATGATCGTCCCTTCTAAGGACGACAAGCTTATGCACTCAGAGGTCAGCCGAAAATTTCTTTCTTTGCTTGAGAATAACTTCTCTGATCAAGAGGCGCTCAATCTTTTGAACCTTAATCCGAAGTACGGCATTGAAAGTGTCCGACGTGCGGTTCTCAGTTTTGAAACCTCAGAGGTTGCCGACGCTCACGCCGCAAGGAAACAATTTGAGGAGACTGAGACTTTAAAACCCCTCTCGGCGGGACTTGATTATCGAGTTCCGACTGCAGTTTCTAGCTTCGTCAATCGGCTCACAGACAAAACGGATCTCTTCCTTTGGAAAACGGAAGATGAGTCCTTGCGCGTCAAGCTCGGCGTCTTTTGCTCTGCGTCGGAACAAAACCGAGAAGTATTGCGCCAAATTATTTGGACCGAAGCCGGGGAACCCTACGATTTACTCATCTTTAACGAAAGTTCAGACACAGATCATTTCGTCATTTCTTACTCTTCGATTATTCAGAACCATGGCGGCGAACCGCTTAAAGCGTTCTTGAGGTTATTTGAGTGTCACTGCAAGCACGCACTTGGAATGAATGCCTCGGATGACGCACTGCTTTGGCAGGGTGTCTCAGAGGAAAGCGTAAGAAAAGCTGCTGATTTATCTAAGGCTCTCAAAGAAGAACTCAGCGATTACTACAAACTCCTCAAAGGTGATGGCAGAAAGAAAGACATCTACCTTTCAGAAGCATTCGAAGCGTTAATTGAATTCATTCAAAAACTTAAACCTTAATCGGAGTATTTATGCTTTATAAAGAATTTGATGCTGCCACAACGCCGATTGAGGGGCGCATGCTTTTGGAAGCCAGCGCCGGCACCGGAAAAACGTATTCCTTGATGCGAGTGCTGCTCAGGCTTTTAGTCGAGAAAGGAATCGAACTAGATCGTATTTTGGTCGTGACATTCACGAATGCAGCCACTGATGAGTTGTCCTCTCGTTTGCGCAGCAACCTGACGGAACTGATTGAACAAATTAGGCTGAACAAGAGCGGAAGCTTCAACGATCTGCTGGATAGTTGGGGAGAAAAGAAATATTCTCAGGACATAATTCTTGAAAAACTGCAAACAGCGCTGAATAAGATTGACGACGCTGCCATTTTTACTATTCACGGCTTTTGCCAACGAATCCTTCAGGACTTTGTCTTTTCTTCAAAGGGAAACTACGACTTTGAGATCGGAGATGATTCAAACGCTAAAGATAAAGCGCTGAGTACTTTTCTTCGTACAAACCTTCCGAAGGCCTATCCAGGCTACCCTACGGAACAACTGTCTCTGGCTCGAGACATTCCTTGGGAAGATATTCTGACAACTGCTGCCGGTTTGAGCAGAAGCAAGCCGCTCACCCGGCAAATGAAGCTGATGAAAGATGCGAATCAAAAGCCCGAAGACGAAACCACTCGGTTTTTTGAAACTTTCATTGATCAGGCAACAAAACTCTACGAAGAAAACAAGAAAGATGAACGTCTTTTTACGTTCGATGACCTGCTGATCGAAGCAGAAGAACGCATTGTTAAAGATCCGGAATTCACCAAGGCAATTCAGAACCTTTACGGCGCTGCTTTGATTGACGAATTTCAGGATACGGACCCGATTCAATACTCGATTTTCAAACACCTGTTCTTAGAGGATCCGGAGAACTCCAAACCCGTTATCTTTGTCGGTGATCCGAAACAGTCTATTTATCGCTTCAGGAACGCAAGTCTTGAAACGTATCTGTTAGCCAAAAACGAAATCAACAACCCTTATCAGTTAGTAAAGAATTATCGTTCTACTCCTGGGATCATTGCCGGAGTTAATGCGTACTTCAATCCGGAAGGGAAAGGTTCCCGCGGCGGCTTTTTGAATCAGGCCCTTTCTTATTCGCCGGTGAAGTTTAATAAGAAAAAACTACCGCTCCTCTTAGAGAAAGACGGCAAAGTCGAACCCCTTTCCTCTTTCGCTTTCTGGTCCAATGCCGACACTAAGGCCTTGTCCAATGCAGAGACACTTCGCGATATGGAGGCTATTGCCATCGCAGAGGAAATCGAATCCTTGCTAAAGGAAAATGTCCTCTATGACGGCCGGAGACTGAGACCCAGCGATATCGCGATTTTGGTTGCAAAGCGCTTCCATGCTGACAAGGTTATTGAAGAGCTGCGCAGGCGGGGCATTCGCACCCTTCGGTCTTCGAATGAAAATGTCTTATGTTCCAAAGAAGCGCACGAACTTAAGAGCGTTCTAGAGGCTATGTACGATCCGAGAGATACTCGTCTTGTGGCTGCGGCTCAGGCAACCAGGATTTTCGGCGACTCGCTGAATGACTTATTGAATAACGATGCGGCCTCCGCGCAGGCACGTCTGTTATTGGAAAACTCAGCAAAAATCTACGAGAAGAGCGGAATTATCGCTGCTGTTTCGAACCTATTTGCCGGCGCCAAAACCGAAGAGCGTTTACTGCAATACGGAGGAGAACGCGCCCTCACGAATTATCAGCACATCTTGGAGCTTCTTCATCAGCAGCACAACACCATTGATAGTCTTCAGGGACTGCTGCGCTGGTTAAAACAAGAACAAAAAAAGAGCAACGACAGCTACACTCTGAGACGTGAAACCGATTCCGATGTTGTTCGAGTTGAGACTATTCACAGCAGTAAAGGCCTTCAATACCCTGTTGTTTATTACCTTGACCGGCCGATAAGCTTTTCCAAAGGTCAGAAATTTAGAGATGATGCGACAGGCGTCATTACCTTCTATGAAACCGAACAGAAGGCACCGGACGACTTCATTGAGAAATCATATGAGGAGTCCATGAGACTGCTGTATGTCGCTATGACGCGAGCCACAGCAAGGGTGGTTCTTCCCTATTTCTTCAAGAAAACTAAGAACGGAGCGCCTCACGGCAGCGTCGGCGGAAAAAATCCGCTTGCTCAGGCTATCAGCGGAGAAACGTCCGGCGGATTGGCCATTATTGGCGGTTTAAACCGACTGCGGGAGGCTTTGAGCCCGAAGGAAGCGTCGGCAAGAGAAGTCAGAAAGGCCTTGCTTGACGGAATTTCCGAGTACAACAAGAACAGCGCACATCCTCTCATGCTCTCTGAGAAAGCTTTAAATGCTTACACTCCTTTTGAGATCCGTTTTGACTTCGAACCCGGCAAATATGGAGACTCCGAAGTCTCCTTCAGACAACCGCCGGAGCATCTTGATCTCAGAGCCGGTCGCGGTGAGAAGCAAAATCGTTCTTGGATTTCTTCCAGTTTCACAAGCTTGTTGAGGACCATGGAAGCACAGGACTCCGCCGTCATCACTGATGAGTCGGAAGCTCTTGAGTCAGAGGAAACTGTCGCGGAATCGAAAGAAGAGGACGTATTGGAAGTCCTCAAAGGCACCCAAAGCGCTGCCGAATTCGGCACGAAAGTCCACGAATTATTAGAAAAGATTTTCGACAAAAATTTCCATAACTGGAAGAACAGAGTCTACAAATTTTTAGATGATCGTTTTAAGGGTTATGTCGCCCCAGAAACTGAAGAACGAAAGGCCGAAATCGAGACTAAAACGGAAGAGTTCTTCGAAAATTTATTCGAAGCAAAGATTCTGCCCTCCGCGCCGGGCTTCCATCTCTCTCAGCTTTTTAAAAATCTTAAAGATTGCCGTCCGGAATTGAAATTCATGCTTTCCGTCGGAGCTCCGATAAAGGGCAGAGAACGTCTGACGGCGAGTCTTTTGGCTGAAACGCTAACGGCCTTTGATTCTCGTTATAAAGACTTTCATTTGTCAGAACTTGATATGCGCGGTTATCTCACGGGCTCCATCGACTTAGCTTTTGCCGCTGACGGCAAATATTGGGTCATCGACTGGAAGACGAACAAAATTGATTACCGCAACAACACTCCTGAGCTCTATACGCCGGAAGCCGTGAACGCCTTGATGAAAAATAATCACTACGAGCTTCAGTTGGCGCTCTATCTCGTTGCGCTCAAACGAATGCTCGAAGTTCGTTTAAATCTGCCGGAAGGTACGGGTTATAAAGCCATCGGAGGGGCGGTTTACTGCTTCCTGCGCGGCATCGACAGGAATGCGCGTGGAACGTACTTTGAACGTCCAAAAGATGCCCTTATCGAATGTTTAGACGACTTCCTGAAAAACGGATTCAGTCGCGAACTCCTGGAATCTCGTGCCAAAGGAGCAGTTTGAAATGATTTCGCAAAACCAAAATTCATTTGAAAACCTCGGCACCATTCTGCTTGACCTTTTAACTCGTCGAGGAAAAACCATTACAGAAGAGCTAAGAGACGCATTGGCGTTCTTCATGCTGCATCTCGGACAAGCCGAACACCTCGGAGGTTTATGTGCCGAGCTTGATGCAACGCCGCAAAATAAAAAGTACGCGGAGCTGCTCAGGGAAGCTGAGCTGCTAACAGACAGCAGCAACAAAATTGCTGACGAACCTAACAACCTTTCTGTCGCTCCTACGCCTTTTCTTCTTGACGAGAGCGAACCGAAAAAGCTGAGAATTTATTCCCGCCGCAATTTTTGCTCTGAAAGCCGTTTGGCCGCAGGTATTCACGGTATGTGCTCTACAAGCGCCAGCGACGTCAACGAGGTAAAAGAGGCCTTAGCACAGCTGGAACAGACGTTAAAGAATGCACGAGAAAACGGCGACAAGAAAGCCTACTCTTTAAATCCTCTGCAGCTGGAAGCCGCCGAACTTGCAGTTTCGGAGAAATTCTCCGTTATTTGCGGCGGTCCCGGTACCGGCAAAACAACCACCGTTGTGAAATTCATTGAAGCCTTTTTGGAAATACATCCGAAGGGCATCATTCAAATGTGTGCCCCAACCGGAAAGGCCACAAGTCGTCTTCTTGAATCCGTAAAAAATCAAGCGGATGCCGGTCCGTCCTCTGCACCTTACTACCCTGCCGTTCGCAAGGCCCTTGCGGAAGATAGACTGACTTCTTTGACGATCCATAAATTGCTCGTCACGGATTTATCCAACGGCAAACGACCTTCAGCAGACAATCCGATCGAAGCAGATCTGCTAATCGTGGATGAGAGCTCAATGATTGACTCCGCCCTTGCGTTAAAACTTATCAGATCAATTGATCCAACCAAAACGCAAACTGTGTTTTTAGGCGACAAGCATCAGCTGGCAGCCGTCGGACCTGGTTCGGTGTTTGCTGACATCTCCGACAATTCGGGTGTTTTGAAAGGCCACATTGTTGAATTAAAAGAGAGCATTCGCTTCAACGACAAATCCGCTATCGGCAGATTGGCGCAGCGCATGCTGGCCTTCGAAGAAGGAAGAGAAGCCGGCATTTCGGACTTTATTTCAGAAGTTGAGTACACGGACGATCAACCTTTTGAAGGATTTAAAGATACCGGCGTGTTTTTCAAATCTGCAGGTAGAAATCTTCCTCTGCAGGCTCAGAAGTGGTTAGAGGAAAAACTCGATTCCTACTGCAACGCAGTCGAAAACTTAAACCTGACTTTAACTTTGAACGATAAAAACGAAGTGGATTCAAGATCAGCCAACTTCGAAAACCTTCCTAATGATGTACAACAAGCTCTTAAAGACGTCTGGAACGAACTGAGTACTTTCCGTCCGTTGTGCGCACAACGTGAAGGTCCGACCGGCGTCAATGCCGTCAATGATTATTGCGAAGATTTTGTTAAAACGGCTTTCATAGTTCCATCCGCAGACGACATGTACAACGGCAAGGTCATCATTGTTCGTCAAAACGACTCCGGCCTTGGTGTCGCCAACGGCGACGTCGCTGTTATTTTCGGCTTGAAGACGGCTGATTCCGACAAACCGATGTGGTATGCATTCATCGGTGATCTGAAGAAAATCGTTCCGGCTCAGCTGCTGCCGAAATATGACACCGCCTTTGCAATCACCATCCATCAATCGCAGGGTTCCGGCTTCCGTGATGTAGCCATCTTCCTGCCAACACTAAGTGCCGGAAGTGATGCTGCCTCTTTATGCACGCGCGAACTTCTTTATACCGGCATTACTCGCTCGGAAAAAACGTGCCAGATTTTCGGGGCTAAGGATGCCCTAGACATGTCGTTAAAGACCGTCACGCAGCGCAGCGGAGGACTGCCTCAGCGGCTTAAAGAACGTTTCAGCGAACAAGGATAATTTCTCTTTCTGAGGGAAGAAGCCGAGCCGGTTAATCGAACCGAATCGGCTCTTCTCTTTCTTGAACTATGACAGATAGAAAATCAGTTCCTCAAAAACAGGAGCTCCGCCCAAATACTAAAGAGCAAATGCTCAAACGCTTTAAAGAAAATTTAAACACCTTCAAAAAGACGTTTGATTATCTCAAAGACAAATGAGTACACCATTAGATATTGATGCGGTGGTCTTGATCAACGAAGCTCTCACCGGCAATCGCTGCTCAGAAGAAAGAAAACAGCGAGTAGGCGGATGTCTGTCCAGCTATTCCTATTACGACACCGTCAGAGAGCAGATAACAAGCATCGTCGTCAGCCTTCTCAAAGGTCATTTCTTTCAGGACGGCAACAAAAGGACGGCGCTGGCGATTTACTTGGATCTGTGCCAAAACAATGGAATCAAGTTCTTGTCGGATCAAGACCGCTTAGGCGATGTTTTAATAGACATCGCTGCCAACCAGCGAGGCATCACTGAAAACACACGATTGCTCTTTCCGGATTAAAAAAGAAGTACCTCCTCGAGTTTGGCCTTTTAACAGTCTAATTTCCAAAAAAGACGTTTTCTTTGACACCAAGAATCCCAATACTTAAAAGATAGATCATCTTTAATTCGGTCTTTTAAAAACAAAAATCCCCTCCAAATTTTTATTTCATCTTTCGCTTATTTCGCTAAAACAGGCCGTTACTCTATCCGGATTGAAAAGAGAAACTCGTTCTCAAGCTCGTCTACTCACGATATATGTTCAATACTTGTTCAATCGTGTTCAATTTCTGCTCAATTCTCAAAAATTGAGGCTTTCTTTGACAGCAAAAATACCAATACTTAGAGGTTAAACTATCTTTAATTCTATCCTTTAAAGATAAAACTCCCCTCTGAATTTTTATTTCGTCCTTCGCTGAATTTCGCTAACAGAGCCTAGAACGTCTTTCCGTATCCAGACGCGTCTTTCGGCTTTGTGGGAACTTCTTGTTCTTACTTCAGAGAGTCGAAATTCGGAACTGCTTCCAGCAAGCGACAGGTGTAAGGATCTTTCGGACGATTAAGGATTTCTGCCGCCGATCCTGCTTCTACCACTTCTCCGGACTTCATCACAATGACTTCATCGGCAAGGTAACGAACGACGCCGAAGTTATGAGTGATGAACAAGTACGAGATATCTCGGCTTCTTTGGATTTCGTTCAAAAGATTCAGGATTTGGGCCTGCACGGAAACATCCAAAGCCGATGTCGGTTCATCACAAATCAGAAGTTTGGGTTCGACCACCAACGCACGAGCTATCGCCAAGCGCTGTCTTTGTCCGCCCGAGAACTCATGCGGATACCGATTCAATGAATCGGAACGAAGCCCGCAAAGACCGATGACATCTTCAATTCTTCCGAGCGCTTCACTCGCAGGAATATCAGGGTGCAGGCTCTCCAACCCTTCAAGCAGAATTTCCTTAACACGCATTCTCGGATTCAAACTGGAGAATGGATCTTGGAAAATAACCTGCATATCGACGCGGGCTTGTCGAAGATCGGGACCGTTCAAGCTGCCTAAGTCTTTTCCGTTCAAGAGCGCAGAACCAGTGATTTTTGCCTGCAGTCGGAGAAGTTGGAGGATGCCTCGGGCCACCGTGGTTTTGCCGCTGCCGCTTTCTCCGATCAATGCCGTTGTCAGCCCTCTGCGCACATCGAATGAGACATTGTTGACGGCTTTGGCGTATTCCGTCGGACGCAGAAAACCGCCGCGAATCGGAAACCAAACGCTGTAATTCTTGACTTCAAGAATGCGAGGCACATCTTTCTGCTCTCGCTCAACAACAACGTCACTTCGCGGAAGTTCGACCGGATCATTTTCAGGAAACAGGCAGCGAACTTTTCGGTCTCCAATCTCCTGCAGGACAACTTTATGCTGAGAACATTCGGGACGAGCTTTTTTACAGCGCTCGGCAAATCGGCATCCATGGAACTCTCGATTCAAGCGAGGAACCATGCCCGGTATTGCCTCGAGCATCTGGCTCTTTTGCTTTCCTTCAGGAAGCGCCTTCAAAAGATTGCGCGCATAAGGATGCAATGGCTTGGAGAAGAACTCACGTGCTGAAGCTTCTTCCACCAGCTCACCGGCATACATCAGCCCTACCCTGGCTGCGACCTGAGCCACAACAGCCAAATCATGTGTAATCAGCAGAATGCCGATGTTTTCGGTTTCCTTGAGATGCTTTAAAAGATCAAGAATCTGAGCTTGAACGGAAACGTCCAGCGCCGTCGTCGGTTCGTCTGCAATCAAATAGTTCGGCTCGGCCGCTAGTGCAATAGCGATCATAACGCGCTGCTTTTGACCGCCGGAGAGTTCAAACGGGAATGATTTCATTCTGCGTTCGGGCTCAGGGATTCCGACTTTTTTCAGCCAGTCGAGTGCTTTTGCTCGCGCTTCTTCGCCGCGCAGCGGTGTATGAAGAAGAATTGTCTCGACAATTTGATCCCCGACAGTCATCACCGGGTTTAACGACGTCGCCGGTTCCTGGAAAATCAAACTGATCTTGAAAGAGCGAATATTGCGCATCGCAGCTTCCGGCAAACCCATGATTTCTGTTCCGTCAACGGTAACAACACCGCTCGAGACTCGTCCGGAGCTCGGAAGCAATCTCAGCAGAGAAAAAGCCGTCATAGATTTGCCGCACCCGGACTCTCCGACTAAAGCGCAGATTTCGCCTCGATTAAGCGTCAGGCTCAAACCGTCTACAACGCGAACCGTATCCTCGGAAGTGAGGATTTCAGTCACCATATTAGAAATACGGAGCATTACTTTTTCCTCCCGATTTTGAGGACCAGTCTCGGGTCAAATGCTTCCCGAACGGCAGACGCAAACAAGTTGGCAGACAACACAAGTGTGAGCATGAAAGTGAAAGCCGCGCAAAGGTTCCACCAGACAACCGGTGTGCGGGAAAGTTCAAGACGTCCGGCATTAATCATGGAACCGAAACTGTGTGTCGTCGGATCAACGCCGACACCGACGTAAGAAAGCACCGCTTCATATAGAACAATGCCGGAGAAATCCAATACCGCCACAATCAAAATGATGTGGATCACGTTGGGCAGCACATGACGCTTCATGATCTTAAACGGCCCTAATCCGAAGGCACGAGCCGCTTGGATATAGTCCAGCTGAGAAATCTTTAAGGTCTCGGCGCGAAGGAGACGTGCGAGCGTGGCCCAGCCCGTCAGACCGATGATGATTGAAAGCATGAACAGACGAAGGTCGGCTCTCTCAATGCCGGTCGCATACATGCCGGGATGAGAATCAATGAACACCTGAATCATCAGCACGGAAGCCGCAATCAAAAGAACGCTCGGAATTGAAGACAACGTCGTGTAAAGGTACTGAATTAAGTCGTCTACCCAGCCCTTGAAGAATCCGGCACAAATTCCCAGAACCACGGCAAACGGAAGCGTCGTCAACGTCGCCAGAGTTCCGATCACAAGCGCTGTACGCACCGACTTAAAGGCTTGATACAGGACATCGTTGCCTGTTTGATCTGTCCCCATCACGTGGTAATACGGCCAAAGCGCGCCGATCAGGCACCCGAGGACGATTAAAACAGAGCAGGTCGTAAGGACTGCTTCATAAGGAACTTCATCGCGGCGCTTAAATAGCGTACGCACCTCTCCCTTGAATGAGCGATCTTTATATCGAGCAATCAGTCCGACCGTTAAGAACCACAGCAAAGCGCTAAGCACGAGTCCTGCACCTAGCCCGCAGGCCGATTTAACGATGACGTCTTCTGCCCAATCGGCGTTATTTTTGAGGTGCGCTCCTCCGGCTTTCAGCGGTTCGTAATCGCGCACGGGTTTGCCGTCTTCAAAGCGGGAAATTTTTTCAAATGTCTGAGTCGCAAGCGGCATCGAATAAGACTTCTCTTCGGCAGAAGAGGCTTTGCCTAGCGCTTTATCCAACAGGGAATAAGCCTTGACGTCATAGATCGGGCGCCCGGCCTGAACATCAATGACCGGACGAAAGTGCACAGAATCTACGACGGAGAGCAGAAGGAAGAAACACAGCAGCGAAAGCGAGCACAGCGAGGCGCCGGAACTCACAACATAGCGCCATCGTGCTTTGAGCTCTTCGGAGCGGGCAACATGAATCAGATAAAACGTTAGTGCCGCAAGAAGGACGACAATCACGATATCCGTTGGAAGCAAAACAAATTTAGGCATCATTTCAAACGGATCCTCGGGTCGGCAATCGTGTAAGCTACGTCCGTCAAAATCAGACCGATAACATACAGCACGGTTCCTACAAAAACCATGGTACGGACAATGGCGAAGTCCTGAGCATTAATCGCGTCAATCGTGAAGCTGCCTAAGCCCGGAATGCCGAAGAAGCTTTCCATCACTAAGGAGCCTAAAAACAGCATCGGAAGCACGGCAACCGTTGAAGTCAGAATCGGCAGGCTGGCGTTGCGCAGAACGTGTTTAAACAGGACGGCCGTTTCGCTTAAGCCCTTCGCGCGAGCGGTACGAACGTAATCCTTGTTGATTTCTTCCAGGAACATCGAGCGGTACAGCAGCGCATCGCCTCCGATGCGAGAGAAAACGCCGATCGCAATCGGAAGAATCAGGAACGAAATCATGGCCGTTCCCGTCTCAAAACCTGAGATCGGAACAAGCCGCAGAACTTTTGAGAAAAGCCACTGGCCGAAAATAATGTAGAAAAGCGAAGAGACCGACATCATGACAATGGCAAAGACCACGCCTCCGATCTCAAGCTTCGTGTGCCGGAAGAACACTAAACCTAAAGAAAACACGACAATCACGAAGACGCCGAGCAAAAAGGTCGGAAACGCCAAAGCAACCGAAGGCCACATTCGGTTTTTGATTTCATAAGCAATGTCACGTCCCGCGTCCGATGCACCGAGGTCTCCGACCATCAGCCGCGCACTGTGCTGCCAAAAAATCGTATCCGTAAGCTTGTCTGAGCCTTTGGCCTTCTCATTCCAGAGCAGCGGTTTGTCGTAACCGTGTTCTTCTTTCCAGTTCTGGATCGCTTCGGCCGTCACACGCTTGCCGCCGATATTGAGGCGCGCCATATCATCCGGCGTGTTGACCGTAAAGAACAGCATAAAGGTGAGCAGATTGACGCCGATCAGAATCAGGAAGCCGTAGCCGATGCGTCTTAAGAGATAACGAATCATTTGACGTCCTCCTCTGTAGTGCGTGCGGTCATTCGTTCCCGCTTTCTATGAAGAGCCACGGCCGGAATAATCACCAACGCCGACAGCAGAACAAAAACCAGCAGCGGCCAGTAAATCGGTTTGTTCCATTCTTTAATGGCCTTTACACGCGTCTCGGGATCAAGTCTCAGATACTGAATATGGTTGCGCACGACCTGTGTGGGCTTGCCGTTATGCACCCACTGATGGAAAGCCGCCGAACTTGTCGGAAAGTATCCGAATGTCCAGGGCGCATCTTCCTGAACGATCTTAATCAGTTCATTAATGGCCTCGGCCTTAGCTGGGCCTTCGTCCATATAACGCATGCGGCTGAAGAGCTCGTCGTATTTCGGATTTTGATAATTCGAAGCGTTTTCTCCGGAGCCTCCGGTCTTGGACTTGGCGTTAGGACCGTAAAGCAGGAACAGGAAATTTTCTGCATCCGGGTAATCCGCGAGCCAGCCCCATAAGAAGAGCTGGTGATTGCCGGAGATCACTTTATCTTGGAAGCGGTTGTAGTCGGTGCCGCGAATATCGAGCTGAATGCCGATTTTCGCAAACTGCTTCTGATACCAGTCCAGTACGGCTTTCGTTGATGGAGACGCCGCCGCTTGGAAGTCGAGATTCAAGACCAAGGGTTCCCCGGTCTTCGCGTCCCGCCCTCCGGGGTAGCCCGCTTCGGCTAAGAGCTTCTTAGCTTCTTCAATAGATTTGCGGCGAACAAGACCGTCTTCAGACTTTTCGTAAACGACTGGGTTAAATGCCGCAGCGCCGTCCTCTCGATAGCCGAAGAGTCCCGGCGGAAGAGGACCATGCGCGGGGGATGCCAAGCCCTTCTCAAAGATCTGGATATATTCTTCCCAATCCATGGCAATAGAAATCGCCTGACGAAGCTTCTTGTTGCGCTCGCGCTCTTCAGGCGTCTTGCCTTCGCCGACGACCGGATCCATCCAGTTAAAGCCGAAGTACGTGTTTTGCGCTTCTACGGTCTGCGGAAACTGCAGCTTCTTTTCTTTGTACTCTTTTTCCTTTTCCGCGCTGTCGGCCATGCCGATCAAGAAGCCCTGACCGTTGTCGAGACGTTCAATCTGCGGAGAGTCGTAGTAGCCCTGAAGGAACTTCGTGCGAAGCGGCACGCTTTCCTTTTCGGCAGTGATTTCAATCCGATCGATAAAGGGCAGCGGTTTGCCGCAGTCCTTTAAAAAACCTTTCGCTTCGTCGCCCGGCTCCCCAGTGCAGGGATAAAGCTCCGTTTTGCGGAAATTCGGATTGCGCTCCATGACATGCTTGCGGTTTTCAATCGATTCCACCAGCATGTAAGGACCGGTTCCCACAGGCCAATAATTCAAAGACAAGTTGTTCTTGGCCATGCCTTTCTGGGCATAGAAGGCTTCAGCCTCCCACGGAACCGGTGCAAAGAAGGTCATAGCCAGCCAGTTAGGAAACTGCGGGTACTTTCCTTTGACTTCGAGCCGCAGCGTGTACTTGTCCGGCGCCGAAACGCCCTTGAGCTCAAACTTCCGCAAATCTAAGAAAGGTAAGTCTCGGTCAGAGGGCTTAAGATCGGCGCGAAGGCGCTTGTCTTCCGCGCGCACCTGAACGGCAAAGTCTTTTAATCCCGGAAGATAGTTCACCATCGTTCCGTAGACCGGAGCAATGATGCGGGGATTGGCCATTCGCTTGATCGAGTAAACAAAATCCTCGGCGGTGAGCTCTCGCGTACCCTTCTGCGGCAAATCCATCGGATTGTGCAGCTCGTCGATGACTTCAGGCGCTAAGGCATGGTTGATGTATTCGCCTTTCTCGTTCTTGGCAAAAGCCGGATGGGGCGCAAAGAGGATTCCTTTTTTGATCGGAATCTCGTAAACGCTCAGAGCGATTTCTTCTGCCGAAGCGGTCTCCGGTAAGTCCTTTCCGTCTTTATCCAGATAAACGGGCTTGACGACTTCTGCTGCGGAACGAGGAATCAAACGGTACGGCCGCTCTAAGAAGTGATACTGGTAAAGCGGTTCATAAATACTATAGGTGTAAGGTGTCTCATCGGAAGAGTAAGAGCTCGTCGGATCCAAATGCTTCGGACTGCGGCCTGAGAACGGCGTGTAGAGGGTATTAGAGGCAAGTTCCTTTTCCGTGTGAACGGAGTTTGGAATTTCTTTGCAGGAGGTCAGTGCGATCACAGCAAAGACGGCCGCCGACAGCCTAAGGAGCCTGCCGTAAGCTGCGCCGTATCCTACTTTAATTTTCACTGCTCTTCCTTTCGCCTATTTTGGGACGTGATATCTTATCAGATCGCAAAAAATCCCAAAGAAATAAAATAGTTAGGGACAGTTTCCCGCCTAGGGGTATTCCTAACTTTTTAAGATTCGCAAAAGATTTGATCGATCCGAAAAACGGGCACAAAGAATGACCTCTCAAGCCTGATTCTCAGGTACCCGTTTGTTAAAATGCGCACTTATGTAAGGCTGGGCTTCAAGGAGCCTTTTTGAGCGGGCTTAAGCGCGCTCGGATGAGAATTTGTTGATGGAAAAACACTATTTCGACTGGCCTGTTCGGGTCTACTACGAAGACACCGACTGTGCCCGGGTGGTTTATTACGCAAACTACTTCAAGTTCATGGAACGCGCCCGTACCGAATGGCTGCGCGCTCTGGGCTGGAGTCAGGAGCGACTGTACTCTGAGCTCGGCGTTGTCTTCGTCGTCGCCGAAGCCAAGGCCAAGTACAGAAAACCGGCTCGGCTCGATGATGAATTAGTGGTTCGATCAACAGTTACCGCGTGCGGCCGTACTTCTTTTGAATTTCACCAGGAAATTCTGAGAGGAGACGAAGTGCTGACCGTCGGAGACGTTCGCTGCGGAACGCTCGACGCACACACCTTCCGCCCGGTCGCCATGCCCGAGCCTATTTCAGAAGAACTCAAAAAACTTTTAAACCATTAATCATTCGTTAGTACAAGGGACTGTGATGGAAGCATCTGCCGACTTATCAATCATCACTCTGGTCGCTCATGCGAGCGCCGTTGTTCAGATTGTTTTGGCTATTCTTTTAATTTTCTCTTTAGTGAGTTGGACCATTATTTTTCAGAAATGGTTCCAAATGAGCCGTGCAAGAAGAGAAGCCCGCAACTTCGACAAACGTTTCTGGGGCGGTGCAGATTTAAATAAACTCTACGAGAGCGCCACAGAACGCCGCTCTTCCATCGGCCCTCAGGAAGGCATCTTCTACTCCGGCATGACCGAATTCTTAAGAAGCCGCGCCAGCAATCTCGAAGCCCGCGCCGGCACTTTCGGTGTCATTGACGGGGTATCTCGCGCCATGCGCGCCCGCTATCAAAGAGAACTCGACATTCTCGAGTCCGGCTTGAGCGTTTTGGCCACCATCGGCTCCGTTTCTCCGTACATCGGTCTGTTCGGCACCGTCTGGGGCATCATGGACGCTTTCACCGGCTTAGGCAATCTGGAAAGCGCTTCCCTGGCTGTCGTCGCCCCGGGTATTGCCGAAGCTCTGGTCGCCACCGCGATCGGTCTGTTTGCTGCCATCCCTGCCGTTATCGGCTAAA